>Ga0101944_10002852_pt1 | contig 26243 bp, 23 predicted proteins | sample DewCreD2012metaG_FD_75245 | JGI IMG/M metagenome (GOLD analysis project Ga0101944, IMG submission 75245) | Hot spring sediment bacterial and archeal communities from British Columbia, Canada, to study Microbial Dark Matter (Phase II) - Dewar... ... | reverse complement strand
GTTCTTCCGCGCCTCTCGTGGCCGGACACGGGTCCGGCCAGGGCGAGGCTTTTCGCCGCGAACCTCACGAATTTAAGCGAATGGGCGCGGAGTGAGCCGCCTCACCCGCCGTCATGCGTAGCCCGAACGGCGCCTCCCGGCCGGGGCCCTGGCGCAGGCCCGCTTAAGCGGGGACCGCGCCGACCTCGGCCGGCTGCTCGAGCAGGTAGTCGTAGGCCGAGAGCGCGGCCTTGGCGCCCTCGCCGATGGCGATCAACACCTGCTCGGCGTGGACATTGGTGACGTCGCCGGCGGCGAAAATGCCCGGCGCCGAGGTGCGGTTGCGGCCGTCGACCTCGATGCGGCCCAGCGCATCCAGGGCCACCAGGCCCTTCACCATCTGCGTGTTGGGCACCAGGCCCAGCTCGACGAAGAAGGCGTCGGCGTGCAGCTCGGCGGTGGCGCCGTTCGGCCGCCGGACGACCAGCGTGCGGGCAAAGTCATCGCCCTTGACCTGGTCGACGCTGTGCTCCTCCAGGATGGCGACGTTGGCGAAGCCGCGCAGCTTGCGGCCGAGCGGCCCATCCAGGTCGCCGTGGTCCGGCATCACCAGGGTGACGCGGCGCGCGATGCGGGCCAGGTCGGCGGCGGCGCGCAGCGCCAGGGTGTTGCTGCCGATGACGACGACGTTGCGGCCGACGAACAGCGGCGCGTAGCTCACGGCGCTGTAGCACAGCCCGCGCATCATGAAGTCCTTTTCCCCGGGCACCTCCATGAGCTGCCCGCGCGCGCCGGTGGCCACGAGGATGGCCCGGGCGGTGTGCTCGGCGCCCTTGCGCGTGTGGACCCGGTAGCCGCCGGGCACCGGCGTCACCGACTCCACGCGGTCGAACTCGCGCGCGAACTCCAGGTATTCGACCTCGTTGGCGAAGCGGTTGACGACCTCTTCGCCGTTGATGACCAGGTGATGCTCGAGGTCCGGCAGTTGCAGCCGATAGTTGGTCTTGCCTCCCAGGTCTTTGGTGATCAGGAGCACGTTGAGGCGCTTGCGGACCGCATAGACCGTGGCCGTGAGGCCGGCCGGACCGCCGCCGATGATGATGAGGTCGTACATCGTTGCGTCTCCTTTCCGGGCGGGTGGTGAACCCACCAACGGGCGCTGTCCCGCCCCTACGGGTTGCGCGGATGGGTTGGGACCGTCCGCGGGGGTGGGGCCGGGATCTTCTCGTTGGGCTTGAACTCCGCCGCCAGGGGGACCTCCCGGGGCGTCGGCTTGCGGCCGCGCAGGCCCAGGGCCTCCAGGCTGAGCGTGCGTTTCAGAAGCTGGATGGCGAGCGCCGGATCGACGCCCTTCGGGCAGGCGTCGGTGCAGGCGCCGGCCAGGTGACACTGGAACGGCCCGTGCAGCGCGTCCAGGGCCTCCAGCCGCTGCCTCAGGCCAGTGTCGCGGCTGTCGGCGCAATAGCGGTAGGCCTGGGCCAGCGGCTGCGGCCCGAGGAAGTGCGGGTCGGTGGCCATGGTCGGGCAGGCCGACATGCACAGGCCGCACTTGATGCAGATGGAGAACTGGCCGTAGGCCTCGCGCTGCTCCGGGGTTTGCAGGTATTCGCCCTGCGGCGGCTGGTCGTCGGCGCCGTTGAGTAGGTGCGGGCGGACGGCGGCGTGCTTCTCGAACAGCGGCGCCAGGTCCGGCACCAGGTCCTTGACGTTGGGGTAGTTGGGCAGGGGCGCCACCTCCACGACGTCGCTGGCCAGGTGGAGCACCTGGGTCTGGCAGGCCAGGCGCGGCAGGCCGTTGATGAACATGCCGCACGACCCGCAGATGCCCATGCGGCAGGACGAGCGCCAGGCCAGGGTGGGGTCCTGTTCGGCCTTGAGCGCGTGCAGGGCCTCCAGCACCGTCATCCCCTCGCTCACCGGCAGCGTGCGCGTCTCCCAGCGGGGCGCCGCGTCTTTCTCCGGGTCATAGCGGCGCAGGCGGAAGGTGATGGTTTGGGTCGCAGTCGCGTGAGTCATAACGGTCTCGTCACTGAGTGAAGGTCCACCACGTCACGTACGTGCCGTAGGCGAAGAAGGCCAGGCCGACGACGACGAGCGCGCCGCTCACCCAGCGGCCGTAGGAGCGGGCCAGCGGCAGCTCGAGCAGGATGCCGCGCAGGCCGTACAGGCCGTGGTAGAGCGCGGCGGCCAGGAACAGGAGGTAGATCACCAGGAAGGCCGTCTGGCGCCCGCGTTCCAAAAGCGCCGCAAAGGTGCGGGTCTCCTCCACGGTTTGCCCGTAGAAGACCGGGCTGTAGTGCATCAGGGCGAAGTGCGCGCCGAGCAGGAACAGCAGCAGCGTCGTGCAGGCCAGACTCAGCAGCCAGAGACGTGTTTCCCGCATGAGCCTCTCTCCCTAAAAGAACAGGCTGGAACCGCCGAGCACAATCGTGAGCGCGGCCAGGATCATCAAGACGTAGGTCAACGGGCGATGGCGCTTGACCGACGACGGATACGGATAGACCGGTTGAGCGGGCCGGCCGAGGAAGAACCCCAGCTCGGTGAGCTTGAGCCTGACGCCGTTCAGGGCGTGAAAGACGAAGGCCGCAAACAGCACGTATTCCATGAACTTGAAGAGCGGCGTGGCGAAGAGCGCCATCAGCGCGGTCCAGGCGCCCTCGCCGGCCAGCCGCTGCCCGGTCTCGATGATGTGCAGGAGCAGGTAGACGATCAGGCCGACCCCGGTCAGCCGATGCAGGAGGTACAGGTAGCGCTCAAACGAGTACCGGCCGGCGTACACCCAGCCTTTCAGGCCGAGGGCGTTGGGGCGGGGAGGGATGGGTTTTTGAGAGGTCATGGACATAGTCGCCTCGTCGCCTCAGTATTTGCGCTCCACCGGCTGCCACATCGTGATGGTCACCGGGAGGTAGTCCAGCCTGGGGCCGTCCGGCGTGATGGTCGCCAGGGTGTGTTTGAGCCAGTTCTCGTCGTCGCGCTTGGTGAAGTCGCGCCGGGCGTGGCCACCGCGCGATTCTTGCCGGGCCAGCGCGCCGGCCGTGGCCACCTCGGCCGCGTCGAGCATGAAGCCGGTCTCCAGGGCGTGGATCAGGTCGGTGTTGTAGACCCGGCCCTTGTCCCGGACCTGGATGTGGCGGTAGCGTTCCTTCAATTCGCGGATCTTCTTCAGGCCGGCCTCCATGGCGGCGCCGGTGCGGTAGACGCCCATGCTGGCGTCCATTGTCTGGCGCAGCTCGGTCCGGATCGCGTAATGGCTCTCGGAGCCGGCCTGCGTCAGCAGGGCCTGGAGCCGCTGCGCCTCGGCCTGCGCGGCGGCGCTGGGCGCGTCCGGCAGCGGCGCCTGGGCGACGTAGCGCGCGGCGTCCTCGCCGGTGACGCGCCCCCACAGCAGGCACTCGGCGGTGGAGTTGGTGCCCAGGCGGTTGGCGCCGTGCAGGGACACGCAGGCCACTTCGCCCGCCGCCCAGATGTTCTCGGCCGGGGTGCGTCCGCGCAGGTCGGTGTGCACGCCGCCCATCGAGTAGTGGGCCACCGGCCGGATCGGGATCGGCTTGAGGATCGGGTCCAGGCCGATGTGCTTGATGCAGACCTCGCGGATCAGCGGCAGGCGCTCGTTGATCTTGGCCGCGCCCAGGTGGGTCAGGTCGAGATTCACGAAGTCCAGGCCCTCCGGCCCCGGCGTGCCGCGGCCTTCCAGGATCTCGGTCATCTCGGCGCGGGCGATGATGTCGCGCGGGGCCAGCTCCATCATCTTGGGCGCGTACTTCTCCATGAAGCGCGCGCCCTGGCTGTTGGTGAGCGTGCCGCCCTCGCCGCGGCAGGCCTCGGTCATCAGGATGCCGCTCGGCACCAGCCCGGTCGGGTGGAACTGGACGAACTCCATGTCCTTAAGCGGCAGGCCGGCGCGGTAGGCCATCGCCAGGCCGTCGCCGGTGACGGTCTCCGAGTAGGTGGTGAAGCCGAAGATCTGGCCGGCGCCGCCGGTGGCCAGGATCAGGGCCTTGCCGCGCAGCAGCAGGGTGCGGCCGCCGACCATATCCAGGACGGTCAGGCCCGCAAAACGGCCCGCCTCCATCAGGATGGCGGTGGCGAAGACCTCGTCGTAGCGCCGGACGCTCCGGCGCGTGTGTTTGAGGAGGGTGTCGTAGAGCGTCTGCATCTCCTGGAAGCCGGTCTTGTCGGCGGCGAAGACGGCGCGCGGGAAGCTGTGCCCGCCGAACGGGCGCTGGGCGATCTTGCCGTCCGCGCGGCGCGACCAGGGCAGGCCCCAGTGGTCGAGCTGCAGGATCTCCTGCGGCATCTCGCGGACGAAGAACTCCACCGCATCCTGGTCGGCCAGGAAGTCGGAGCCTTTGACCGTGTCCCAGGCGTGCAGCTCCAGGCTGTCGCCCTCCTCCGGGCGCAGGACGGCGGCGGTGCCGCCCTCGGCCGCCACCGAGTGGGCGCGCATGAGCTGGAGCTTGGAGACCAGGGCGATGTTCAACTGCCCGCCGCTGACGCGGGCCGCCTCCAGCGCCGCCCGCAGGCCGGCCAGGCCGGAGCCGAGGATGATCAGGTCGTGGGTGAGGGTGTCCATAGTGTTGGGGCCGTCTGGCTCTCTTTCCTGCGCCGCGGATTGCGCGGATTTCACAGACGTGTCAAGAATAACAAGCCGTGATAATCCGTGAAATCTGCGGCCAAATCCGGTGCCCTTACGCCAACAGCTCCGCCAGTTTGGCCTTGGACTGCTGCTCGACGACGGCGTGCAGGCTGTTCCCGTGGCTGTCCATGGTGACCACGGCCGGGAAGTCTTTGACGCGGATCTTCCAGAAGGCCTCCGGCGCGCCGAACTCGTCCTTCTTGTAGACGTCGATCACCTCTTCGACCGACTCGGCGATGAGCGAGCCGGCGCCGCCGATGGCGTGCAGGTAGACGGCCGTGTGGTCCTGGCAGGCCTTGAGCGTGCGCGGGCCCATGCCGCCCTTGCCGATGATCAGTTTGACGTTGAAATGCGCGATGACCAGGTCCTCGTACACTTCCTCGCGCGCGCTGGTGGTCGGCCCGGCGGAGACGAACTGCCAGCGGCCGTCCACCTGGCGGACGACGGGGCCGCAGTGGTAGAGCGCGCCGCCGTTCAGCTCGCGCTTGAGCAGCTCGTACAGGCCCAGCTCGCTGGCCGGCGGCGGGTTGCCCTTGCAGAAGTTCTCGACCATGTACTTGTGAGCGGCGTCGCGGGCCGTGAACATGACGCCGGAGACGTAGACGGTGTCGCCGACCTTGAGCGCGGCGACGGCCTGATCGGAGGCGGGCAGGGTCAGGGCAGGCATGGCGGCCTCCTTCAGTCGATGTGGTACTCGCCGGCGCGCCAGGTGAGGCTGCGGCGGCGGTGCGCCCAGCACATATACGCCACGGTCACGAAGAAGCTGGCGGGATGCCGGTGCGGGATGCCGATCTGGGTGGCCAGGACCGTGGTCTGGCCGCCGAAGCCCATCGGCCCGATGCCGAGCTGGTTGGCCTCGGCCGTGATGCGCTGCTCCACCGCCGCGACCTCCGGGTTGGCGGAGGTCTCGTCCAGTTTGCGGAAGAGCTGTTCCTTGGCCACGAAGTAGGAGACGCCGCGGTCGCCGCCGACCGAAATGCCCAGGAAGCCGGGCGCGCAGCCCTTGCCCTGGGCTTTGTAGACGGCGTCCAGGGCCACGCGGCGCACGCCCTCTAGGTCGCGCCCGGCCTTCAACTCGGCGTTGGGCAGCGAGTATTGGGTGCTGACGTTCTCGCAGCCGCCGCCCTTGAGCATCAGGTCCACTTCCAGGTAGTCCTTCTCCCATTCCTCGAAGTGCAGGACGGGCGTGCCGGAGCCGACGTTGTCGCCGGTGTTCTTGCCCGTGACCGGGTCCACGGCGTTGGGGCGCAGGTAGGCCTTTTTCGTCGCTTCCTTGAGCGCGGCCTCGAACTGGGCCTTGAGCTTGAGCGTGGACCAGCCCGCCGGGTAATGGAAGTAGGCGATGGGCGTGCCGGTGTCCTGGCAGATGGGCGTCGAGCGCTGGCGCGCGATCGCCACGTTCTGGAGGATGGTGTCCAGCGCGCTCTGGGCCGCGGACCCGGCGGCTTCTTTCTCGCGCGCGTCGCGCAGCGCCTGCTCCACGTCGGGCGGCAGGTCGGTGGCGGCGCGCCGGATCAGCTCCAGGAAAGCCTGGGTGAGGTCAGGGGTGGGCATCATGATCTGCCTCCGTTCGGGACGTCGGGGCAGGTCTTAGGCCTGCCGGTACGCCTCGCGCTCGCGGAAGAAAGGAATTCTATTCCGCCTCCTCGATGAAACCTTCCTTCATCATGGTCTGGGTCATGTTGCGCGCGCGGCGGATGATCTTGGCGGCGCGCTCGTATTCCTGCTCGTAGGTGGTCTGGAGGCGCGCGATGCCCTGCTCATTGGCCTTCACGGCCACGGCCGCGGCCTGGCGCGGGAAGACCTCCCATTCCTCCATCGTGGGCAGGATGTAGTCCGGCTTCAGCCCGTGCTGCACGGCCATGTCGGCCAGCGCCTGGGCCGAGGCGATCGCCATCTCGTCGGTGATGGTCCGGGCGCGCACATCCAGCACGCCGCGGAAGATGGCCGGGAAGGCGAGCGAGTTGTTCACCTGGTTGGGGAAGTCCGAGCGCCCGGTGGCGACCACGGCCGCGCCGGCCTCCTTGGCCACCCACGGCCAGATCTCGGGCACGGGGTTGGCGCAGGCGAAGACGATGGCGTCCTTGGCCATGCTCTCCACCCATTCCTTGCGCAGGGTGTCTGGGCCGGGCGTGGACAGCGCGATGACGACGTCCGCGCCCTTCATCGCCTCCGGGATGCCGCCCGAGCGCTGCTCGGCGTTGGTGATCTGGCACAGCTTCCACTTGTCCACGAACTCGGCCTTGCGCAGTTCGATGTCCTGGCGGCCTTTGTTCAGGATGCCCTTGGTGTCCACCATCATACATTTGCCCGGATCGGCGCCGGAGGCGAAGATCAGGCGGGCGCAGGCCACGTTGGAGGCGCCGCTGCCCACGAAGACGATGCGCGCGTCCTTCAGTTCCTTGCCGACCACGCGCAGGGCGTTAATCAGGCCGGCCAGGGTGACGGTGGCCGTGCCCTGCTGGTCGTCGTGCCAGACCGGGATCTCGGCCTTCTGGCGCAGCGTGTCCAGGATGCGGAAACACTTGGGCTGGGAGAGGTCCTCCAGGTTGACGCCGCCGAAGCCGGGCTGGATCAGCAGCACGGCCTCGATGATCTTGTCCGGGTCCTTGGTGTCCAGCATGATGGGCCAGGCGTCCACGCCGCCCAGGTACTTGAACAGCAGCGCCTTGCCCTCCATCACCGGCAGGCCGGCTTTGGGGCCGATGTCGCCCAGGCCGAGCACGCGCGTGCCGTCCGAGACGATGGCCACCGTGTTCCACTTGTGGGTGTGGTCGTAGACCAGTTCGGGGTCGGCGGCGATGGCCTTGCACGGGGCGGCCACGCCGGGCGTGTACCAGATGGCGAAGTCGTCGAAGTCGCGCACGCGGCAGCGCAGGGTGGTCTCGACTTTGCCGTGGTAGAAGGGGTGCAGGCGCAGGGCGTCGGCCGACGGTTTCTTGGCCTTGGCCAGCAGTTCTTCCGTGTTAACCGAGGTGTCCTTGAGCATGGGGCCCTCCTTTTAGAGCCGGTGTCCTCTTCGCGCTCTGTCCCGGATTAGAGAGGCGATCCGAGACTGAAGCGCGGAGACTAGAGGCGCAGATACGAATCGGTGTAGATGACCTTGTTGAGCAGAACCTGGACGGTCTTCCAGACCTCGAGCTGAGCCGGGTCGCGCATGTCCACGTCCGCCGGGTCGAGTTCGGCGCCGGCGGCCACGGCGTCGTGCAGTTTCAGATACAGCGCGCCGAGCGGGGTGGAGGCGTCGCGCTGCTGGACGATGCGGATGGCGGCCATCAGGTCGTCGTCCAGCGGGTCGAGGATGGCGGCGTCCACGCCGACGGCCATCAGCATGACCATGTAGACGCGGTTGATCAGCGGCCGCATGTGGGCGGGCACCGCGTTGGAGACGTTGGACAGGCCGACGTTCACCATCGGCGGCGGATCGGCCACCATCTTAAGCATGCGCACCGCCTCGATGCACTGCGGCACGTATTCCTGGCAACCGGAGACGGTCAGCACCAGTGGATCGATGATCAGGTCCGTCATCGGGATGCCGACCTCCTGGGCGCGCGGGATGAGCTTCTCCAGCGCGATGGAGACGCGCGCGTCGGCGGAGACCGGGATGCCCTCCTTGGCCATGGTCAGGGCGATAAGCTTGGCGCCGTAGCGGGCGGCCAGCGGCGGCACGGCGGCCAGGCGCTCCTCCTCGGCTGAGGTCGAGTTGATGATGGCGCCGGTGCCGGCCGGCAGCTTCTTCAGGCCGGCCTCGATCGCCGCCAGGTTGGTCGTGTCGAAGGATAACGTCATCCCCGGCACCGCCTCGGTCACCACCTCCACCAGCCAGTCCATGACCTCCGGGCCGGCTTTCTTCTGTGGGCCGATGTTCAGGTCCAGGGCATGCGCGCCGGCCGCCCGCTGCTTGCGAGCCAGTTCAACAAAGAAGGCGCCATCGCGCGCCGCGAGCGCCTCTTTAACTTTCGGGGAGATGATGTGGATTTTTTCTCCGATCAGCAGCATGTCTGCCTCCTTCAGCGTGGGATGACGGACGCCAGGGTGGCGCGTTGTGCAGCCGGAAAGGTGTCGGTTGAATGCTCGTCTAGGGTGTCACCAAGAGCATACTTTCCATAGTGCCAAATCACCCCATTGCGATGTACAAAGGTCACGGCAGATTAACAGACCTGCCCATGGATATTATTGTGCCAGATTGCACAAACGAATCTGAGAGTCTGCGACAGGCGAGCCCATACCCGCCGTTTGTCAAAGCTGATCCAGCACGATGCCGGCGCCGCGGCCCTCCAGGCGCTCAATCGCTATTCGTTGTTGGTCAATGATGGCGCTCACGATGTCGCGGATCGAGACGATGCCCACGAGCGCTTCAGTCTCGTCCAACACCGGCAGGTGGCGAATCTTATGGTGGTTCATCAGCGCCATGCAACGCTCGACGGAGTGATCGGGATGGACATAAATCACCCGTTCGGTCATAAGCTCCCGGACCGGCGTATTCCTTGAAGCCCGGCCCTTGAGGATGCCCTTGCGCGCGTAGTCGCGCTCAGAGATGATGCCGACGAGTTGGCTTCCCCGGACTACGGGCAAAGCGCCGACATCCTTGTCGGCCATGAGCTGCAAGGCCTCGAAGACGGTGGCTTCGGGCCGGGTTGTCCACACCTCAGCGCCGCGCATCTGCAGAAGTTGTCTGACCGTGGTCATACGTTGCCTCCTGGGGGTCTTCACCGGCGCCGGGCGCGCACGTCGATGGCGACGGCGCCCTGGCCTTGCGCCAGAACCCGGAGCGGGTTGATTTCGATCTCGGCCAGCTGGGGGCAATCGGCGGCGAGCTGGGCCAGCCGCAGCAACGCGTCCAGCGCCGCCGCCCGGTCGGCAGGGGGCTGGCCGCGAAAGCCGCGCAGCCGGCGCCCCGCCCAGGTCGCCTCCAGCATCGCCTCGGCCTCGGCCCGGGTGAGCGGGGCCAGCGCGAAGGCGACATCGCGCCGGGCCTCCGCCTCCACGCCGCCGGAGCCGAACATCACCAGCGGCCCAAACTGCGCGTCCTGCACCGCGCCGATGATCACGTCCTGGCCGGGGGGCGCCAGGCGCTGGACGTGCGCGCCCTGCACCTGCGCCTGGGGCCGCGCGGACCGCACGCGCTCGACCAGGGCATTGAAGCCGGCCGCCACGGCGGCCTCGTCGCGCAGGTCCAGCAGGACACCGCCGACATCGGACTTGTGCGGCAGGTCCGGCGAGGCGATCTTGAGCGCCACCGGGAAACCGAGGCGCGCCGCGGCGAGGGCGGCCTCGTCCGGGGCGCGCGCCAGCTCCAACTGTGGCGTCGGGAGGCCATAGGCGGCCAGCGCGCGGGCCGCATCAACCGGGTCCAGCCAGCCCTCAGCGCCGTGGCCGAGGAGGCCGGCCACGACCTCCGGGCGCACATCGCAGTGGAGGACGGGCGCTTCCGCCGGCCGGGCCAGCGCCTCGGCGCGCTGGACGAGCGTGGCCAGGGCCGAGGCGGCGCGTTCCGGAAAGCGATAGTCCGGCACGTGCGCCGCCCGCAGCCGCGCCGCGGCGCGCTGGATGAGGGCCTCGCCCATCAGGGCGATGACGACAGGTTTGACCGCCGCCTGGATCACGGGCAGCATGGCGTCCACCACCGCCTCGGCCGTGTACATGGGCGGCGGCGGCAGGATGACCAGCGCGCCGCTGACGGCCGGATCGTCCAGCAGCGCCTTCAGGCTGCCGGCGTACTGCGCGGGGGAGGCCGAGGCCAGCATGTCCACGGGGTTGCGCAGGCTGGCGGCGGGCGGGAGCAGGTCTCGCAGCGCGGCCTGGGTGTGGGCGCTCAATTCGGCCAGGGGCAGGTGATGGGCCTCCAGCGCATCGGCGGCGACGGCGCCCGGCCCGCCGGCGTTGGTGAGCACGGCCATGGCATACCGTTTCGCGTTGGAGCCGGCGACGGCCTGGCCGACCGGCAGCGGGCACCAGGCCAGGGCGCGCGCCCAATCGAACATCTCCTCGCTCGTCTCGGCGCGGATGACGCCCGCCCGGCGGAAGGCGGCCTCGTATGCCACCTCCTGGCCGGCCAGCGCGCCGGTGTGTGAGGCCACGGCGCGCCGCCCGCCGGCCGAGCGCCCGACCTTCAGGGCCAGGATGGGGGTGCGGCGCGAGACCTGCGCCGCCTGCTCGATGAAGCGCCGGCCGTGGTTGATCCCCTCCAGGTAAAGGGTGATCACGCGCGTGTATGGATCTTCGGCGGTCGGCGCCAGCAGATCGGCCTCGGTCAGGTCGGCCTGGTTGCCCAGGCTGACGAGGCGCGAGAGCCCGAAGCCCTGGCCGGTGGCCCAATCGGTGACGGCGGCGCAGATGGCGCCGGAATGCGAGAGGAACGCCACCTCACCCGCCAGCGGGCCGGGCGGCGGCAGAAAGGTCGTGTCACAGGGCAGGTGCGTGTCCAGCAGGCCGATGCAGTTGGGGCCCAGCAGGCGCAGGCCGTGCTCGGCCGCGATCCGCGCGCACTCGGCCTCCAGGGCGGCGCCCTCCGGGCCGACCTCGCGGAAGCCGCCGGAGGCGATGGTGACGGCGCGGATGCCGCGCGCCGCGCATCCCCGCAGCGCCTCCGGCACGGACGCGGCCGGGATGACCAGGACCGCCAGGTCCACGGGGTCTGGGACAGCGGCAATCCGGGGATGAAGCGGGCGGTCAAAGAGGTGACCGCCCCTGGGGTTCACGAAGTGGATCGCGCCGGTGTAGCCGCTGTGGACCAGATTGCGGGCGACGCCGTAGCCCAGCTTGGTCGGGTCGCGCGAGACCCCGACCACCACCACGCCGCGCGGGCGGAAGAAGGGCAGCAGGGAGGCGTCCAATTGAACGGACCGTCTCGATTATGGCCGCGCCGTGGCCGGGAGCCTGAAGACCTTTTCGGCCAGCGCCTCGATGGCGCGGGCGGCCGGGGAGTCGGCCTCCAGCTCCACCAGCGGGCGGCCGTTCGCGTCCAGTTCGCCGACGCGCGGGTCAGCCGGGATGGCGGCGGCCAGCGGGATGCCCAGCCCTGCGACGGCCTGCTGCAGGGTGGGCGACAATTCGCCGAGGACGCGGTTCACCACCAGCACGGACTCGCGCACGTCCACATCCAGCTCGCCGGCCAGCCTGACGATGCCCTCGGCCGCCTTGATCCCGCGCACGGTCGGGTCGGTGACGATGACGAGCACGTCCACGTCGCGGGTGGTGCGGCGGCTGAGGTGCTCCATGCCGGCTTCGTTATCCACGACGACGTAACCGTAGCGGTGGCCGAGGCCGTCCACGACCTCGCGCAGCATGTGGTTGAAGGCGCAGTAGCAGCCGGGGCCCTCCGGCCGCCCCATCACCAGCAGGTCCACGGCCTCGCCTTCTTCCACCGCCAGGCGCACCTGGGTATGCAGGTAGTCGCGCCGGGCCACGCCGGTGCCGATCTCGCCGGCCTGCACGCCGGCCAGCATGTCCTCGCGGATGTCGCCGACGGTATTGGGCATGGGCAGGCCGAGGGCCAGGTTGAGGTTGGAGGCCGGGTCGGCGTCGATGGCCAGCACCGGGCCGAGGCGGCGGCGGGTGAGGGCGCGGATGAGCAGCGCGGCGACCGTGGTCTTGCCGGTGCCGCCCTTGCCAGCCAGGGCGATGGTGGTCATGGGGCGTCTCCGTTGGGAGTGGCGCTGGGGCGGGTCTGAGACCCGCCCTTACCGGTGCCGCCCTTGCCAGCCAGGGCGATGGTGGTCATGGGGCGTCTCCGTCGGGAGTGGCGCTGGGGCGGGTCTGAGACCCGCCCTTACCGGCGCCGCCCTTGCCGGCCAGGGCGATGGTGGTCATAGAGCCTCTCTCGTCGGGGCGCGTCGCGACGCGCCCTGGCGCATCACAGTCGGGATGGTCATGACGCCCTCTCCGGCGCCTTGCGGAGGGCGGCCACCGATGGAAAGCGGCCCAGGTCGGTGTGGGGCAGGAAGAGCGCCGACGTGAAGGCGTCGTAGAAGGTGTTGTCGGCCGAGAGTTCGAGGTACGTCATCTTCTCGGCCAGGGCGCGCACCGCGGCGCGGGCCTGGCGCGAGAGCAGGGCCATGTAGGCGCCGAGCACGGCGGTGTTGCCCAGGAACTGAAAACGGTCCCAGGGCAGGTCCGGCAGCAGGCCGATCTGCACAGCCTTCTCGACGTTGATGTACTGGCCGAATGACCCGCCGATGAGCAGGCGCTCGGCCTGGCTCAGGTCCACGCCCACGCTCTGGGCCAGCACCGTGAAGCCGGCGTAGATGGCGGCCTTGGCGCGCATCAGGTTGTCGATGTCGACCTTGGTGAGGACGATGTCGCGCCCGTGGGCGGTTTCGGCGGCCCAGGCCACCACATACTCCGGGCCGTGCTCGCCCACGCGCACGCGCGGGCTGACGCCCACGTTGAGGTTCCCGCCCTTATCGGCCACGCCGGTGATGAACAGCTCGGCCAGCAGCGAAATCAGGCCGGAGCCGCACAGCCCGCGCGGCGCCGTCGCGCCGATGACGCGGTAGGTCGGCTCGAAGGTCTGGCTGTTGATCCAGACCTCCTCGATGGCGCCGCGGGTGGCGCGCATGCCGCAGACCACGCCGGCGCCCTCGAAGGCCGGTCCGGCCGAGCACGCGCACGTCATCAGCCATTCCCGGTTGCCGAGCACGATCTCGCCGTTGGTGCCGACGTCGATGAAGAGCGTCAGCGGTTCGGCCTCGTGCAGGCCCGTGGCGAGCACGCCGGCGGTGATGTCGGCGCCGACGTAGGAGGCCACGCCGGGCAGCGCGTCCACCGTCGCCTGCGGATGGATGGCCAGGCCGGCGTCCGCGGCGATGAGCGGGGGCGGGTGGTTGACGGCCGGGATGTAGGGCGTCAGGCGGATGGAGGCCGGCGGCAGGCCCAGGAAGAGGTGGAGCATGGTCGTGTTGCCGGCCACGGTCGCCTTGTAGATGCGCTGCGGATTGACCCGGTTGCGCTCAGCCAGGCGCGCGATCAGGCCGTTGATGGTCTCCAGGACCAGGGAGCGCAATTCATCCAGGCCGGTGGAGGCGGACGGCTGTCCGCGCCGGTCGGCCTTACTGGCGTAGATGATGCGGGAAATCACGTCCTCGCCACGCGCGATCTGGCCGTTGTATTCGGCCGCCTGGTCCACGACCTCGCCGGTCAGCAGGTCCACCAGGTAGAGCGTGACCGTCGTCGTGCCGATGTCGATGGCGAGGCCCAACAACTGGGCCGGTTGATCGCCCGGGATCAGGTCGACCAGGCGCGGCGGACCGTCCGGCTGGCGCCAGGTGTCGGTCTCGACCACGGCCGTCACCCGCCAGTTCGCGTCGCGCAGGCGCGGGCCGAGCGTCTGCAGCAGCGCGAGCGGAATCTCCAGGCCGCGGACGCCGTGCGGGGCCAGGGCCCGCTCCAGACGCGCGACGTCGTCCACGTTGTCGCTCAGCGTGGGCTCGTCCAGCGTGACGAAGAAAGCGCGCACCGTCTGATCGCGCCCGGGATCGTACGGGAAGGGGACGGCCACCTGGCGCGCGGTCTTGTCGGTGACCATCCGGCGCTCGACGGCCGCCTGTTCCGGCAGGCGCAGCGCGACGTCGCCCTCGATGAGCGACTGGCACGCCAAGGCGTAACCGGCCTCCAGGTCTGCGGCCGAGAGGCGCAGGGCGGAGCGGCGCCGCACCTGGCCGGCCGCGACGATCACGGCGCAGCGCCCGCAACGCCCCTGCCCGCCGCACGGCTGGGCGAGGTCCAGACCGGCCTGGCGGATGGCTTCGGTGACGAGGGCGCCGGTGGGGACGGAAGCGGTCTGGCCGCCGGGCTGAAAGGTGACGGTGTGAAGAGCCATTGAGTGAACAGTGGACGGTGGCCGGTCAGCAGCGGCGGCGAGGGCGGACGGCGAACGGCAAGAGCAATATCACGGCCAGCGGCCAGACCCAGGCCAGCTCGCCGGGGCCGTCCGGCCCGGTGCGGGCCTCGGTGCGGCGCAGGCGGACCAGGCGGTAACCGGCGGTCAGCGCCTTGAACCGCTCATCGTCCAGGGCGCGCGGGTCCACGCCCATCAGCGGCGCTACGATTCCGCTGCCGATCAGCACCTGGCGCAGGAGAGGCAGACGCTCCGGCGAGTCCGAGACGTCCTCGGCCACGCCCGCCCACCAGCCATCCGGCAGCCAGATTTCCACCTGCGGGTCGTTCTGCAGGTTGCGATACCAGTCGGCCACGCTGCCGAAGCCGGCAGTGATGTACACGTCGCCATGCACCACCGCGTAATTGACGGGCGTGAGCCGGCGCCGGCCGGTCCGGCGGCCGCGGTGGGCGAGGACCAGGATGCGCCCGCCGACCTCCGGCCAGGCGTTCACGAACGGCCCCAGCCCCAGCCGGAAGAGCGCGACCATGAAGGGGTTGAAGCGCTTGAAGCCCTGGCGGAGGGAGGCTTCGAGTTGAGAGTTGAGCATGCTGGCTAAAGACTGATCAGCGGTCACTGAAGGCAGGGTCTCAAGTCCTCGAATCAGTGATCGGTGATCAGTCAGGATCAGTTGGTCCTCGGCCACATCGTCTTCAGGTAAGCGGGGATGTCCACGGCCTCCTTCGGCCCGACCATGATCTGCCAGCCGGCCAGGCTTTCCTCGAGCTCGCCCGAGAGCACGGCCACCTGGCCCGGGATGATGATGCGCTTGTGCCTGATCTTGCCCTCGACGCCCGCGGCCTGGACCGCCTTGGCGATGCGGTCGGCGTCGAACTTGCCGGCCGCCCAGGCGGTCAGCACGCTCATGCCCTCGGCGTCGGCCACCACCAGCCAGGCCGGCCAGCCCGAGCCCTCCACCTCGTTGTTGACAGCGAAGTAGGTGATGGAGAAGTTCGTCGTCACCATCACCGGCGCGTCGCCGTTGGGGTTGTTGATCTCGTACACGCCCGGCTGCACCTGGATGGGCTTCTGCGGGTCGGTGTAGAGGTTCTGGCGCAGCGTCAGCAGCGGATAAAGCATGGCCGGGTCAAAGCTTTCGAGCACGATAAAGCCTGCGTACTTGGCGATGTGCTGGCCGGCCAGCACCGTCTCGTCGGCCCCGGCGGCCTCGCCCGGGAAGGTGATGACCGGAAAGCCGAGCGGGCGGAAATTCTTCTTAAGGGCCAGGCGCCGGATCTGTGTGAGCGCCGCCAGCGACTCGCCGTAGCCGCGCGCCAGCGGATCGAGCACCAGGTCTTCCAGGCCGGCCTTCTTCAGGTTGTCCGTCAATGCCGCCAGCTTGTCCAGGCCGGCGGCCCGGACGGCCAGCGGCGCCCGGGCGGCCCGGGCGACCTCGGCCATCTTCTGCCAGTTGTTTTCGTCGGCCGCGTAGAGGAGGGGCTGGGTGCCGGCCGCCGCCTTCACGCCGGCCTCCATCACGGCCGGGTCGGACGCGATCAGGATCAGCGGCCGCTGGCTGGCGCCGCGTGCAGCGCTCACCGCCGCCGCGAACCGGGCGGCGTCGCCGGAGGCGGCTTCCACGGCGAACCCGTCCACGCTCAGCTTGATGCCGACGTAATCCACGACGTAGGCGTCGGCCTCCGCCACGCGCGCCGCCAGCGCGGCTTCGGTGTCCCTGACGCGGATGAACAGGCCGGGCTTGTGGTAGAAGGTCTTCTCGTGCCGGAAGAGCACGGTCTCGTTGCCGGCGGCCACCTTATGGCCGTCGGCGGCGACGGTCACCAGCCGGATGGGCGGCGCGGAGGCGGCCTCCAGCTTGGCCTTGGAGGCCTCGCTGACATACGGGCATTGCTTCAATTCGGCGCCTTTGGAGGCCAGCTTCATGGCGAAGGCCAGGCAGGTGGGCAGGCCGCACTCTTTGCAGTTGGTCTGCGGCAGCAGTTTGTAGATTTCGAGTCCCGTCATAGGCATGGCGCACCTCCTGCCTCAGGCCTGCATGAGGCCAGCGATCTGGGTCTTGAGCCTGGCCAGCGACTCCGGGTGGCGCAGGACGACGATATCGGCCCCGGATTGGAGCAGGGCGCTGCCGGTCAGCGTCTCCCAGTTGACCGCCCGGCGTCGCCAGTCGCCCCAGGCGCCCGGCACGCCCTCGCCGACCTTGGCCTCCTTGGCCTTCCAGGCCTCCTCGCCGGGCGTGACGAGCATGGGCTGCTGCGTCATGCTGTCGCCCTGCAGGGCGGCCAGGCGCAGGCGCTCCATCACCGAATAGCCGTACTCGATGCCGTAGCCGAGCGCGCCGGTGGTCGGGTCCATCACGATCCGGTCCAGCGGCATGCCCATGTCGTGGATCAGGATGATCAGCTGCTTGGCCAGGTTGACGTCCATGGGCGTCTTGGAGCTGACCAGGTGCCCGTTGGCCATGGCCGCCGCCACGATCGTCCGGTAGTTCTTGTCTTCGCAGATGCCGATCAGCAGGCGTTCGCCTTTGGCGGCCTCGGCCACCGGCACGATGAGCTCGTTGTCTTTCTCGGCCTGACCGGGCCCGAAGACGGCCAGCGGCAGGCCGGTGGCGGCCAGGACTTTTTTGACCACGGCCACGGCGTTGGCGGGCGTGTTGGGCGAGCCGTCGGCCTGGGTGAGCGAGAGCGTCAGCACGATCAGGTCTGCGCCGGCGGCCTCGGCGGCGCGGGCCCAGTCGCCGGGGTCGGCCAGGGCCTCGCCCCAGGCCTCGGCCAGCAGGGGCGACCAGTCGTCGGGCCGGCGGTCGCGGACCTCCAGGGCCAGAGCCGGCGCATGCGGGATAGCGACGCCAGCGCCGTCGAAGTGCAGGAAGGGGAGCGTGCCCTCGCCCCCCACCGTGAGCGTCCGGGCGCGGGTGCCGCCCTCGGCGGGCGTGGCGCCGAGCGTCACTTCGCGGACTTTGCCCGCCCACTTTTCTTTCGGGATCTCGATTGTGACCGGCATGACTGTCTCCTCTGGCAGGTCGCCTTCTAAAAGACCAGGATGTGTTCAGCCGTGGTCGCCCATTCGGCCAGGACGTCCGGGCTGACATGCTTGACGCCCTCGATCAGCACGCGCGGCTTGAAGCCGCGCATCTCGGCCGAGAGGCCGCTGTAGCCGACCTCGCCGTGCTGAACCAGGGAGCGGACCATGTGCTCGATGTTCGGGATGCCCTCCGGCGGCGTCTGGCCGGCGATGGCGCACTGCACGCCGTCCCCGGCCAGGTGGACGCGCACTTTCAGGTCGCGGCGTTTGGCTAAATTGACGGCCAGGCGCAGGGCGGTATAGGGCCGCTCCTGGCCGTAGGGCCCGTCGTTGATGATGACGAGATAAGTCCGGGGCGTCTCTTCCGCCGGCGCGGGTCGGTTCATAGCGTCTCCGGGCTCGCTTCAATCGTCTTGAGCGCGATCATGGCCGACGGGCGCGGCTCGCCGGGCCAGGCGTGCATCAGGAAGGCGTACGCCACGCCGCGGTCGCGCATCATCCGGGCGGCGGCGGCGGCCGGGATATCGGGCGGCACCTGGGGGATGTCCTCCTCCAGGACCTCGCTGACCGGCTGCCACGGCGGGGCGGCCGACAGCGCCGCGGCCGTCGCCCAGCCGCAAGCCATGCCCGCCTCGTCCAGGGCGACCACCGCCTCGGCCGGGGGCCGGGCCGCGGCCAGCCGCGCGGCCACGGCTCCGCACGCCTCCGTGTCCCGGCAGACGGGCACGCCGATCGTCATCAGGTCGCGGACCAGGCGGGGCATGGGGAGCTGCCCTCACCTTCCTCCCCAAACCCCTCCCCCTCTTCCTGAGGGAGAGGGGGAGGGGTGGCGCGCAGCGCCGGGGTGGGGGTGAGGTCACATAATCGGCGGCATGCTCAAGGCGGGATGGTTCTTTTCGGTGATGTATTTCACCACGCCTTCGACGTCGGTGGCGATGCGCTCGTCGCAAATCTTGTCGATCAGGTCGGGATCACCCTCGCGCTCGGCCACTTTCTTGAGCTGCTCGGCCATCTGCTCCTTGAGAATCGACGACATCCAGACGACGCGCTTGAAGCCGCCGTCGGCGGAGATGAACTTGGGGCTCAGGAGGTAGTACTTGCCGTGGCCCATGATGCCGGGCGTCTGCAGGCCGCCGCCGGCCATGCCGGCCAGGGTGGAGAAGGTCATGCCGGCCGGCGTCATGCTGGTGTCCTCGCGGCTGACAATCATCACGCCGTTGGCCTCGGGGATGACCATGGCGATGCACTCGAAGCAGCCGCAGGCCGTCATCGGGTTCTCCATGATCGAGTAGATGGCCACCTCCTGCACCTGCTGGTGCGAGGCGTTCTGCAGGAACTCGTTGGTGCCGGCCCAGTAGCCCTTGGTCGGGTCGAGGGTCAGGCTCTTCTTGATCGGCTGATTGGGGCCGGTCGGGTTGATCTGATAGGAGGCCTTGCAGTCCAGCCAGTTGTAGGCCCCGCACAGGCCCAGCCGCTCGGGGGACACGATGCACACATGGTTCGGGGCGAAGGACTGGCAGAGCGTGCAGGAGTAGAACTCGTCCACGCTCTCGTCCACCAGGTTGCCCAGGCGCACGTTGCGCTCGTCATAGGCCGCCCGCGCCGTCGCCAGCCAGTGGTCCACCTGCGCCGGGTCGGTGAAGACCGTCACCTGGACCTTGTCGACGATGGCGCCGAAGTCGGCGTGGAAGCGGGCGTGCAGGATGTCGCCGAAGTGGCGCAGGCTGAAGCCCTTGTCGGCCGCGGTCTTGGCGATGCGGATCCAGGTGATGTCGCGCTGGCCGATGTGCTGGATGCCGGAAGCGCCGTTGATGAAATGGTGGATCTGGCGCTCGAGCACCGGCTCGAAGTCCTTCTGCATCTTGCGGCCGGCGACTTCCACCAGCAGGCCCATGTCCATCGCGCCGCCGACCGGCACCAGGCTGAAGTCCGGGCCGACGACCTCGATCTGGCCGTCCTGGACGGCGTCGAAGTCGAGCATGCGCAGGTACTCGAAGCAGCGCGACTTCTTGCCGCCGAACTCCACGCGCATGTCGTTCTTGCGGACCACCTCGCCCTCGAAGGCCGAGCCATAGGGGACCGGCACGGGCACCTCGGTCATCTTGATCTTGACGCCGCGCACCTCCACGCACTTCTGCACCAGCTTCTCGGCGCGCTCCAGGTCGTCTTTGCCCGCGATCTCGTTGAAGGGCAGCGAGACGACATGCTCGTAGCTGGTGACGCCGGTGGGCAGGATCTCGGGGATGACGGTGTCGGCGATGACCGGGAAGCCGAAGTTGATGGCGCCGGCGGCCGTGGCGTACTTCAGGTCGTCCACCTCGCCCAACGCCAGCACGAAGGCGAAGACGCGGTTCTTGTTGTAGAGCAGGATGTCGCGCGCCTGGCCGCCTTTCAGGCCGCCGAAGGTCAGGGCCGAGCGCACGGCCACGCCCAGGGCGTAGATGGCGCTGATGGTGTCGGTGCCGAAGGGCACGGTGTAGGTGTCGTAGCCCAGTTCCACGCCCTCTTCCTGCAGCTGGTGGATGATGCTGCGGCCGTTGACGTTGCCGGACAGGAAGCACAGGATGTTGCGGCGCTGCAGTTCGCGCACGATCTTGACCGCGACCTCGTTGGACTTGGCGCAGCCGACGATGGCGGCGAAGCCCGGCATGCGCCCATCGACCAGTTGGATGCCCCAGGTGCGCAGCTGGATGTCGTCGATGGGGCCGTTCAGGTGGCCGTCGTGGCCGTTGCCATTGCCCAGCTCCGGGCTGGTGAACGAGGTGCCGCCGGCCAGCTTGAAGCCCGGCAAAGGCTCCGGCTGCTGACCGTAGACGAAGCGCACCGCTTCGATGGCCTCTTCGGCCAGCAGGGTGGCCATGCCGGCGTCCAGCGTCTCGCCCAGGTAGGGCGTCCAGCGCCGGTCCGGCGGGACCGGGTGCAGCAGGCGCTTGGCCGTGGCCAGCACCTGGGTCAGGTCGCCCAGTTTCTCCACGGCCTGGCCCGTCATGCCCAGGATCACGGGCAGGTGGTAGGCGGTGTTGGGGAAGGCGACCGGGGTCTCCGGGCCTTTCTCGGCCAGGGCCTGGGTGAGCAGGCCCTCGAATTCGTTGACGATGCGGTTGGCGCCGCGCAGGGCGCGGGTGGCGATATAGCGGGACATGGGTGACCTCTCGTCGGTGAACGGCCGCGGCCTTACGCAACGTCCCCGTACAGGGCGGCCGCGCGCGCCTCGAGCGGCAGCGCCTCCAGCTGCCGCATGCGCCAGTCGCCGCTCTTCCCGAAGCGGGCCGGGTCGTAGGCCGGCAGGCCCAGGGCGGCGCGCTTCTTGTCGATGTGGGCCAGCGACTCGCGCAGCATGTCCTCATCGTCCTTGACGAAGAGCATGCGCCCGCCCAGCTCCTTCTCCCAGACCTGGTCCATGATGCGGACGACGTCGGCGCTGTATTCCACGGGCGAGTCCAGCCCAAAGATCACGGCCGCGCCCGAGGCGGCGGCGTAGGCGCCGATGGCCAACGCCTTCTCGCTCATCCACTCCGGCGCCAGGCCGACGGCCGGGATGTCGGCGATGTCGTCGCCCAGGCCGCCCTCCTGGGCCATCTGGGTCAGCACGGTCAGGATGCGGGTGTTATCCACGCACGACCCCATGTGCAGGACGGGCGGCATGCCGGTGGCCTCGCACACCTCGCGCAGGCCGGGGCCGGCGTATTCCAGGGCGGCCTCGCCCGTCACCAGGCCCAGTTTGCCGGAGGCCAAAGCCCCGCAGCCGGTCTGCACCACCAGCACGTCGTTCTTGAGGAACTCCTGCACCAGCCAGGTGTGGCTCTTGTCCTGCGTGACGCGCGGGTTGTTGCAGCCGACATCGGCCACCACGCCCCGGATGCGGCCGGAGACGATGGCGTCGTTGAGCGGCCGGAAAGAGGCCCGGTACGAGCCGCCGAGCATGTAGTTGATGTACTCGTGCGAGAAGCCCGGGATAATGTCCTGGGTGTCGTCCGGGATGACCACCGGCCCGCGGTTGGGGTAGTTGTCGCAGGCCACGCGCACGATCTGGCGGGCGATGTCCAGGGCATGGTGCTCGTCGAACTCGATGTGCAGGCCGCCGTCGATCTTCACTTTGGGCGAGGTCGTGATGACCTTGGTGTGGAACTTGTCGGCCAGGTTGGGCAGAGCCTGCATGATGCACTGCACGTCCACGACCATGGCCTCCACCGCGCCGGTGACCAGGGCCAGCTCCTGGTTGAGGAAGTTGCCGGCCGAGGGCACGCCCTGGCGCAGCAGGATCTCGTTGGACGTGCAACAGATGCCGGCCAGGTTGATGCCGCGCGCGCCCTTGCTCCGGGCGTACTCGATCAGCTCCGGCTCGCTGGCCGCCGCCACGATCATCTCGGACAGCGTCGGCTCGTGGCCGTGCAGGACGATGTTGACCTCGTCGTCCTTGAGCACGCCCAGGTTCACCTGGCCGACCTTGGGCGACGGCGTGCCGAAGAGCACGTCGGACAGGTCGGTGGCAATCATCGAGCCGCCCCAGCCGTCGGCCAGGGCGCAGCGCAGGGCGCCCTTGAGGATGTGCTCGGCGTCCTGGTCGTCGCCCATGTGGGTGCGGTGCAGGACGTCCACCACTTCGCGGTCGATGCCGCGCGGCACCACGCCGTAGCGCCTCCAGGCCTCCTGGCGCTTCTTGGGCGCGCGTTTAATGAAAGCCAGCTCGCCCTTCTGCTGGCCGAATTCGGCGATGGCTTTGAGCGCCACCTCCCTGGCCAGCTGGGCCGTGGTCTTGTTCTCCGGCGCGATGCCGTAGTGGGCGGCCACGGCGCGCAGCTTGATGGGGTCGCGGATCTGGTAGCCCTGGGCCTCGCCCTCGGCCGCGGCCAGCAGCGTGAAGGCCACGTCGCGGCCGTGGTCGGAGTGGGCGGCCGCGCCGGCGGCGATGGCGCGCGCCATATTGCGGGCGGCGATGGTGGAGACGGTGGCCCCGCAGACGCCCACCTGGCCGTCCTTCGTAATGCGGCACGGCCCCATGAAGCAGTTCTTGCAGCAGATGCCGGACTGCCCGGAGCCGATGGGGCAGGCTGCCAGGGCCTCAGCCCGGGCGAAGGCCGTGTCCAGGCCGAGCTGGTCTGCGCGGATCAATAATTGCTGAGAGGCCCGGTCGATGGAGCGCTCTTCGGCTGTGCGTTTCTTGGCCATGCATCAGTCCTCCGGTGGGGCGACCCGCCGGGCCGCCCCATAATGGGGTTAGTGGTCGGCGGGGTGCTCCGCGCCGGGGTGGCGGACCTCAAAACCGGGGCAGGGCCCCAGCGGTGACCAGGAGGGGACTTTCTCCATAAATTGCTCGACGGCGCCCGGGGCCAGCGCAAAATCGGTGAGCGCGCCCACCCGCGCCGACGTCGGCGGGTTGCCGATGGGGTCGGAGGTGTAGCCGCGCTGCGCCAGCGCCTGCTGGATGATCTCCGGGCTGGTCTGCGCCGGGTCGTATTCGCAGACGACCTGGTGCCAGGCGGCGCTGGCGTAGACCGGCCGGACGCCGGCGAGGGCGCTCAACAGGTTGCGCACTTCGACCACGTGATGGTCGCCGTACATGGTGGGCAGGTCGAGGGTGAGACGTTCCATGGCAACTCCTTGTGCGTCACCCGGCATCGGCCCCGTTCAGGGTTCGACCAGTCCGGGCGGCCGGAAGTAGACGACTTCCAGATGCTCCTGGATCTCCGCCGTGACGGCGTCGCGCAGGATGTGGCCGGAGACATGCATGAGCGTGTCGTGGTACTGCGGGTCCTGGTTCATGCTAGCCAGGCACGGATAATGATGGTGCAGCATTCCGGCGCGGTGCTGGGCCTCGCCCACCGGGCAGCCGGCCAGCCCGGCGGCGACGTGGCGCGCACAGCCGCAGGCCGAATCCCGCTCGACCACGATGCGGTCCAGGCGCCGGTCGGCGTCCAGGCTGATCGCGAAGCGCGGCCGGCCGAAGACGCGCGCGAACGCGCGGATCAGCGGGTCATCGTAGGCGACCGTGATCGGCGGCTGGTTGTAGGTGCGTTCGGTGAGGGAACAGAAGGGTTTGGGGAAGACCACGGCCACTCCGAGTTCGGCGAGCCAGCCGCGCAGCTGGGCGGCCAGGCCGGGCGGGAGCGACTCGTTGCGGTCGATGGGCGCGATGACGGCGCGGGCGCCGCACCGCCTCACCAGGTCGGGAAGGAGGGAGGCCACGCCGGGGGTGTCGCCCAGCGCCAGCACCAGGTCCGCCGGCGGCAACCCGGCCGGCAGATAGTCGTCGGGGTCGTCTATGATCTGAGGCAGGGCGCGTGGCGCCGCCCACCGCCGCACCTCCCAGGCCGGAGGACAATATTGACTGATATTGTCGAAAATACGCTCACCCCATTGGCCCTGCGTGATGGCCAGGATATGCAGGACAGGGTGCTCAGGCGAGGGCGCAGACATAGACATAAGCCCTCCGGCACGAATCAATACAGGACGAGAAGGACCCTTTAGGGCAAGGATAGGGGCGCAGTATGAACCGGGCTAGTGCGGGTTATCATGTATCTCAGATGACAAACTCCAAGCGCCTCCCAACAAAATCTCACCAAATCAGGCCCATAACCCACGACTTGCCTGGCGGTTGTCGGCCTCGGGCCGATATAATGTAGAGGCTCGCGTTGCGTTGTTGAGTTATCGAACTGCACAAGACGAGGCCGTCCCCGGAACAAGAGGCCCGGTCGGCCTGTTGACGCTGCCTGCTGGAGAGTCGCGCAAGGCTGAAGATGTGGCATCGGCTAAAGCGATGGTTGCGAGGGCGCGGTCCCGGGCCGGGCGCTGAGGCGCCCTCCGGGGCATGGCCGGCAAGCGAAGAGCGCTTTCGGCGGATCGCGGAGGCCTCCCCGATGGGGCTGCATCTCTATGCGCTGGAGGCCAGCGACCGCCTGATCTTCCGCGGCGCCAACCCGGCGGCGGACCGGATCCTGGGGATCGATCACACCCCCCTCATCGGCCAGACCATCGAAACGGCGTTCCCGGCCCTGGCTGGCACCGAACTCCCGGCCCGGTATCGGGCCGTGGCCGCGCACGGCGGGCTGTGGCAGACCGAGCGGGTGGAGTATCGGGACGACCGGATCGCCGGCGCCTTCGACGTGTACGCCTTCCAGACGGCGCCGGGCGAGATGGCGGCGCTGTTCCTGGACGTCACCGAGCGACGCCGGACCGAGCATCAGTTGCGGCTGTCCGAGGCCAGCTACCGCGGCCTGCTCGACAGCGTCACCGAGACGGTTTACATCCAGGACGCCGACGGCCGGTTTCTGGACGTGAACCGGGCGGCCGAGGTGATGTACGGTTATCCGCGCGAGGCCTTTATCGGCCGGACGCCGGAATTCCTCTCGGCGCCGGGCCGGAACGACCTGGCGCAGGTGGCGCAGGCCATCCGCCGCGCCCTGGCCGGGGAGCCGCAGCAGTTCGAGTTCTGGGGGCGGCGCCAGGACGGCCACGAATTCCCCAAAGACGTCAGCCTGACCCCGGGCCAGTATTTTGGCCGGCCGGTGGTGATCGCCGTGGCGCGCGACATCACCGAGCGCAAGCGGTCTGAAGACGAGCTGCTCCGCTTCCGCTACGCGCTGGAGAAACTGACCGACGCCGTCTTCATGACCGACCTGCAGGGCGTCATCCAGTACGCCAATCCGGCTTTCGAGCGCATCTACGGCTACCGGCCGGAGGCCGTGGTGGGGCAGACGCCGCGCCTCCTGAAATCCGGCCTCATCCCGCCCGAGCAGTATCAGCGTCTGTGGCAGACGCTCCTGAACGGGCAGGCGGTGACGGGCGAGGTCGTCAACAAGACCAGGGACGGCCGCCTGATCCCGATCGAAGCCAACAACACCCCCATCCTCGATGCGACCGGGCGCGTCATCGGTTTCATGGCCATCCACCGCGACATCACCGAACGCAAGCGGGCGGAAGAGGCGCTGCGGATGTTCCAGTTCTCGGTCGACCAGGCGGCGGATGCGATTTTCTGGCTGAACCGGGACGCCGGCTATGTCTACGTCAACGACGAAGCCTGCCGCTCGCTGGGCTACACCCGCGAGGAATTGATGCGCCTGCATCTGTGGGATGTCGATCCGGTCCTGCCCCGGGAATACTGGGACAACAACTGGGAGCGTTACACCCGGACCCGGCAGGGCGGCACCGAACATCTGGAGAGCCTGCATCGCCGCAAGGACGGCACCCTCTTCCCGGTCGAGATCCTGGCCCAGCACATCTGGTTCGGCGACCAGGCGCTGCACGTCGCCTTCGTCCGCGACATCACCGAGCGCAAGCGGTCCGAAGCCCAGATGCTGCACGACGCTTTCCACGACGCGCTGACCGGTCTGCCCAACCGGGCGCTGTTCGTGGACCGCCTGGAGCAGGCCATCAAGCACGCCCGGCGGCGGGACGGCTACGCCTTCGCCGTGCTGTTCCTGGACATCGACCGCTTTAAGGTGGTCAACGACAGCCTGGGCCACCCCATCGGCGACCGCATGCTGGTGGCCATCGCCCAGCGCCTGGCCAGGGGCCTGCGCGCCGCCGACACGTTCGCGCGCCTGGGCGGCGATGAGTTCGCCATCCTGCTGGACGACGTCCGCAGCCCGGATGAGGCCGCCCAGATCGCCAACCGCATCCTGGAGCAACTGGCGCAACCGTTCGACCTGGGCGGGCTGGAGACGGTGACCTCGGCCAGCATCGGCATCGTGCTGAGCGCGGCCGGCCACGAACGGACCGAGGATCTGCTGCGCGACGCCGACATCACCATGTACCGGGCCAAGGCGC
>Ga0101944_10002849_pt1 | contig 26256 bp, 23 predicted proteins | sample DewCreD2012metaG_FD_75245 | JGI IMG/M metagenome (GOLD analysis project Ga0101944, IMG submission 75245) | Hot spring sediment bacterial and archeal communities from British Columbia, Canada, to study Microbial Dark Matter (Phase II) - Dewar... ... | reverse complement strand
TCGAATCATCTGCTCACCGTCTTCGACTGCCGCAACGACTCGATGATAGGCCAGGCGCGGTTGGGTAGCTCGCCCTGTGAAGTTCTATGCAACCCGGTTGACCGGAGAATCTACGTCTCCGACTGGTGGGATTGTGCGGTCTACGTGTTCCGGGAGGACCTCCAGCCTGTAAGTGAAGAGTCGTGGCTCAGGCCACCCAGCCCTGCCATCCTTCTCCGGCCCAATCCGACAAGGGGGCCGGTGACGGTCCGACTGCCAGACGGTTCTGCCCGTATTACAGGGATCACCGTGACCGATGTCCAAGGCAGAATCGTCAGGCGGCTGGCCTGCTCCGGCTCAGAGGTCCACTGGGATGGCCGGGACGAACACGGCCGGCAGGTTTCGACCGGGGTCTACCAGATTCGGACAGCAGGACCGGGTGGCGCAGCGCAGACACGGGCGCTGGTCTTGAGATAGCAGAACTACGATTCCGGGAGCCTGTTCTATCTTGAACAACGGGGCTCCTGCCTGCGCTGCTGGATGCCTTTCCGGATTCCGCATGGTGTGCCGTCCGCGCAGCCTTCTTTGACCCTCTTGAGTATCATCCCGTCATGCGGGGTTCAGCTCGCGACAACACGGACACTCTGCGCGTCATGAACCGTGCCAACCACTCTTCCTTGCCCGGCCAAATCAGCGATACCTGCCATCTCTTCTCATCCGACAACTGCCCGACCCGCGTTTGGGGCTAAATTTCTGCCGTAAGGTGGCTTATCCATCGTGCCCTGCCTTTGCCCACCAGCCCGGATGTCCCTGGGGGGGGAGTCACTCCCCCGGTCATCCCCCCGGCGGATTGGCCGGCTTCCTGCAGGAGCAGTCTTCAGGGCACGAACAGGCGCAAATACCGGACGACCTGCCGGGACAGAACCTCGACGACTGCTGCCGCAAGCTGCCGGCCGACAGTGGCGGTGAAACTCAATTAGACTACTCCGGCAGGTTGAGCCGCGGCCCGCCCAATCGCTGTATTGACATTCGCCGCCTGCGGTCTACAATTCCTGCCCGGTGAGAAACATCAGACTGAACGTTGGCGGGCTCGCGCTGCGCGGAACACTGGACGATTCCGCTCTGGCCGAACAGGTGTGGGCGCTGCTGCCCTACGAAGCCGATGGCGAGTCGTGGGGCCGGGAAGTCTACTTCCCGGTTCAGCTCAAAACAGCGAATACCGCGCCGGTAGTCACCGTGAACGTCGGCGACATCGCCTACTGGCCGGACGGCCCTGACCTGTGTCTTTTCTTCGGCCCGACGCCGAAGAGCATCGACTCGCGGCCGGTTACCCTCAGCCCGGTAACGGTTATCGGTTCGTTCGCCTGCAATCCGGACGATTTCGTGCGCATCGAATACCGTCGTCGGGGGATTCCGGTGCGGGTCGAGCGTGACAACGCCGGCCCGGCTTAGGCCGATGCCAAGCTGCCGGCCACTGTCGCCACGCAGCCGGTCCGACTCCGCTCCGGTTCTCTCCGTCGATTGTAGACCGCAGATTGTAGACCGTAGATCCCTTGGGGCAGTAGCTCAGTTGGGAGAGCGCCAGAATCGTCTGGCGCGGGAGGTAGCGCCTGCGGCGCACCTCGTCAGAAATTGCTTGCGTGTCGTTGGGGCAGTAGCTCAGTTGGGAGAGCGCCAGAATCGCACTCTGGAGGTCGGCGGTTCAACTCCGCTCTGCTCCACTCTCTATCCGCTGCGGCTGTTTCGGGGGTAGCAATGATAATCCTGCCCAGGCTCGTCTTTCTGACTAAAGGTGTCGGCGTCCATCGCGAAAAACTGGCCAGCTTCGAGGCCGCGCTGCGCGACGCCGGCATCGCCGCCTACAATCTCGTCCGCGTCTCGTCAATCTTCCCGCCCTGCTGCCGGGTGATTTCCCGGACGCGCGGCATCAACATGCTCACGCCGGGACAGGTGCTGTTCGTGGTCATGAGCGACAACGCAACCAACGAACCGCACCGGCTCGTCTCCGCATCAATCGGCATCGCCATCCCCAAAGACCCGACGAAGTTCGGCTACCTGTCCGAATACCACTCGTTTGGCGAGCGCGAGGAAAAGGCCGGCGACTACGCCGAAGACCTTGCCGCCCAGATGCTGGCCACGACCCTCGGCGTCCAGTTCGACCCCGACGGCAGCTACGACGCCCGCAAGGAAATCTGGAAAATCTCCAACGAATTCGTCCGCACGCAGAACATCACCCAGAGCTCGGTCGGCAACAAGAACGGGCTCTGGACCTCGGTCGTGGCCGCGGCGGTTTTCATCACCGACGTCCCGAACGGCAACGGCAACGGTCAGTAGAGCCGCTCGACTGTAACGCCGCTGTAGTAGTGTTCGAGAATCTGCCGGCACGAGTAGCCGCGCCGGGCCATCTCGACTGCTCCGTGTTGACACATACCCGCCCCGTGACCCCAGCCGTGGCCGCTGATTGTCACGCTGCGGCCGCTCAGCTTCACGTCAAACCAGTGCGACTTCAACCCCAGCGCGAACCGGAACTCCGGCCCGGAAAAATCGCGACTACCCCGGTCGGTTCTCACTCTGACTTTCGCAACCCGGCCCGAATCCTGGTCGCGCACCAGCGTCAGCCCCCAAACCCTGAGCCGGCCCGTGCCTGCCTTCCGGCCCAGACTCCGCTCCAGGCTGTCGCGCGACAGCGTCACCTGCCACGAGAAGTGTGAACTGGACGAGCAGAATGCGGGCCGGTTCCGCGCCTGACCCGGCGTATCCCGGACGCTGCGCAGAAACGGCTTCGCGCCGCTGGCGGTAACGCCGCCGCAGGCAGCGTGATAGAGCGCCTCGGCCACCTCCCCTTGCCAGCGCAGCACCTCGCCTCTGGTCGCGTCAACCGCACTCCGCCCGAGTTCGGTCTCCCGGCCCGAGCCGCGGTACTCCTGGTCGCGGAGATAGCTGTCGAACAGGTCGTGGCCCAGTCCCTTGCGCCGACCCAGCCGGGTGATGGTGAACGAACGCGCCGCAACCGCCTGAGCCTTCACCGCCTCGAAAGTCTCCTGCCGGATCGGCCCGATTTCGCACGGCACCACACTGTAGAGATAATGCTCCAAGGGCAGCACGTTCACTACTGCCAGAGCCCCTCCGGCATCGCGAAAGACCTTCAGCCCGCCCCGGTACTTCCTCTCTCCCAGTTCGAACCCGGCCTCGCCGCCCGGTTCGAGCCGGAGCGTGTCCCGCGACTTCAATCTGACCCTGCCACCCGCCTCGACCGCAACCCCGCCTCCTGCTTTCGCGACCAGTGCAACTGCGCCGGAAACGGTAACCGGCTGGCCGGCTCCGGCCGCACGAACCGCGAACCCGGCCGGAGAAGAAACCGCGACCCGGCTCGCATCCGCGGTCAACCTGACCTGAACCGTCGGACCGAGTCGGTCCGGACCCTCCGGAACAGTGGCCGGCAGCACTTTAGGATAGCTGCAGGACACTGCGAGCAGAACCGCAACCGCCGCGAGTCGTCGCATCGCACCAATCTAGCCCAAGCCCGGCCGCCGGTCAAACCCGGACTCGCAACCCGCGCTTTACATCCTTGTTGCGTCTCCTTACAATCAGACATGCAGTACAGGGATTTGCGGGTCGCCGATGCCATCCGCGACCTTGTCGCCGAAATCATCTGCAACGAACTGTCCGACCCGAAACTCGGCTTCGTCACCATCACCCGTTGCCGCATAAGCCGCGACCTGCGCGTCGCCCGTGTCTTCGTCTCGATAATGGGCAACGAACAGGAAAAAGCGGAGTCGCTCCGCCATCTGGAGCGCGCCCGCGGCCATATCCGTCATCTCGTCGGTCAGCGACTGAAACTGAGGTATCTTCCCGAACTCTCGTTCGCGGTTGACGATGTCCTCGCCCAGGAACAGCGTATCGGCGAGCTGCTTGATTCGGTGCTGCCCGACGCCGAGACCGAGTCCGATTCCGGCGACCCAGCCTGAGGACGTGCTGCCCGAACAGCACCGGCGCGGCATTCTCAACGTCAACAAGCCTTCCGGCCCGTCTTCCTATGACGTCATCCGCCTGCTCAAGGCCAGACTGAAACCCGGTCCCGGCCGCATCGGCCATGCCGGCACCCTCGACCCGCTCGCCTCGGGCGTGCTGCTCGTCCTGTTCGAGGAGGCCACTCGCATCAGCCGTCTTCTTCTCGACCTGCCCAAGGAATACCAAGCCCGTATCCTCTTTGGCCGCGCCACCGACACCGACGACATCACCGGACGCACAACCGGCGAACTCCCGGTTCCGAACCTGACTGCTGTTGAGCTTCAGGTCGCGCTCGACCGCTTCGTCGGCACGATCAGCCAGACCCCGCCGAAGTTCTGCGCCCTCAAACATGCCGGTCGGCCCCTCTACCGTCTCGCCCGCGCCGGCGAAGCCCTTGAGCCCGCTGCCCGTCAGGTCACCGCCTATGAACTCCAAGTCGTCGCCTGGAACCCGCCTGAGGCGACTGTCCGGGCAGTGGTCTCGGCCGGCTTCTATGTCCGTGCACTCGCCCGGGACCTCGGTGCGGCAGTCGGAACCTGCGCCACGCTCTCCGGCCTCATCCGCACCCGTATCGGCCACTTCTCGCACGAAACCGCAATCCCGCCCGATGCCGTCAATCCCGGAAACATCAATAACCTGCTGACACCAATACCCCAGGCCCTGCCTGATTACCCGCGCATCATAGTCTCGCCAGCCGAATCCGCCGCGCTCCTGCAGGGTCGAGCCCTCAGGCCGGCAGCCCTCAGCTGTTCTGAAATCGCGACGACGACGAATGCGGCGCTCGCCTTCGCCTCGACTGCCGACAGCCGCTTTCTGGCTCTCGTCGCAATCGCCGACTCCTCAATCTGCCCCCGACGAATCATCCATGCCGACTGACCGCGGCTCTCTCCATCCGCCGCTCGTCCTCGCGCTCGGCGGGTTCGACGGCGTCCACCTCGGCCATCAGCAGATTATCCGCCGCTGCCGTGAACTCGCCCGCAGCCGCAACGCTCTGACCGGCGTCCTCACTTTCGACCCGCTCCCGGCCCAGCTCGTCTATCCCGACTTCACCTACATCCTAACTCCGCCAGCAGAGAAGGCGACGCTGTTGACCGAGCTCGGCGTCGAGATCATCCATACGGTCACGTTCACCGAAGAAGTCCGCAACTCGACTCCGGAACAGTTCGTCCGCGACCACATAGTCGCGCCGTTACACCCGCTCGTGGTCGTAGCCGGCTACGACCATCGTTTCGGGGTGAAAGGCTGCGGCGACGTTGCGCTGCTCGGACGCCTGCTGGCAGACCTTAACATCGAACTTGAAGTCGTGCCCGAGTTTGTGCACCTTGATGCACCGGTCCGCAGCACCAGAATCCGCGAACAGCTGCTGCTCGGCCATGTTGCGCTCGCCGCCGAACTCCTCGGTCGCCCCTACGCCCTCGGCGGCAGCGTCATCCCGGGCACCGCTACCGGCCGCAAGCTCGGCTTCCCCACCATCAACATCCAACCCGGCGAGCCCGAGAAACTCGTCCCCGCCGACGGCGTCTACATCGTTCTCGTCGACATCGACGACCGCCGCTACCCCGCTGTCCTCAACATCGGCCATCGCCCGACTTTCAACGGCGACCGCCGTACAATCGAGGCCCACATCCTCGACCTCAAAGAAAGGGTGAAGTGTCACCGTGCGACTCTCCACTTCCTCGACCGCCTCCGGCCGGAGCGTCGTTTCGCTGACCCGGCTGGACTGGCAAACCAGATCCGCGCCGATATCGAAAACGCCCGCAGGCTTTTGCGTAATCTTGACATTCAGTCGGAATCTCCTGTATAGTCTGCTCTGCACAGTCCGAAAGTTGCTGAGGACTTCGACTTGAACGGAGGTGCCGTCTGATGCTGACCGCTGTCGCCTCTCTGCTCGCCTTCATCCTTGCCGGGATTCCCGCCCCCGACTCGGTCGTCGTTCCCGAACGCCACGACACCGAAAGCGAAATGGAAATCGCTGTCTTTCCGCCGCGTGGCGTCCGGCCACCCCTGTCTTACCGCATAGACTGGGGTGACGGCGAGACGCTCGACTGGACAGAACCGCTGCGCAGCCTGACCGACATCAGTCGCTTCCATCGCTATCGCCGGGAAGGCGTCTACTCTGTCCGGGTCATGATTCGCGACTCCTCAACCCAGTCCTCGGAATGGAGCCGACCAAAACCAGTCCGCATCGGCCCGCCGTTGCTGAAGTGGGTTTTCCCAACAAGCGAGCCGGTGGTTGCCTCACCGGCACTCGATTCCTCCGGCAACATCTACATCGGCGATGAGTCGGGCACGTTCTACTCAATCTCGCCTGCCGGCACCCTGCGCTGGAGTTTCTCGACCCGTGGGCCGGTCTACGCCTCGGCCGCCGTTGCCGGGAACCGGGTCTTGGTCGCCTCGCTCGACTCCAGCCTCTATTGCCTCGATACTCTCGGCCGCCAGCTCTGGTCGCTCAACCTGGACGACGAAGTCTACTCCGGCCCGGCGCTGGGCCCGGACGGAACCGCCTATATCGCGACCGATTCAGGCTACCTGATTGCCGTCGATGTCCGCGGCAAGCGCCGCTGGCGCGTTGCGGTTGGTGCCGAGATTCCCACGTCGCCCACGGTCGGCCACAACGGTCGCATCTACGTCAGCGCCGACTCGGTCTACTGCTTCGACTCGCGCGGCCGGCGCGTCTGGACCTTCGGCACGCCGGACGAAAGCGGCGGCTTCTTCGCTGCACCGGTTCCCGACCTTCTCGGCAACGTGTACGTCGGCTCGGCTGACGACGGACATCTCTACTCAATCGGACCGAACGGACGCCTGCGCTGGCGCGCGCCGGTTCCGGATGAAGACGAGATTCACTCCGAGGTCGTTTTCGGCCCAGGCGACACGCTCTATTTCGGCACCGACGGTGACTACCTGTGTCGCCTGGCTCCGGGAGGAACTGTCAAAGTCATCCACGAGGCCTACGACATCCTCACCGTGCCGCCGGCTATCAGCGACTCGGGAACGCTCTACTTCCTTCCTGACGACGGCATACTGTGGGCGGTTCGCTCCAGCGGCCGGCTGGTATGGAAACAGGCGCTGGCCGGCGGCGACAAAGACCTCTACTACACCTCTGCCCCGACCATCGGCCCTGATGGCACCGTCTACGTCGGCTCGTGGGACGGCGGTCTCTATGCTTTCCGCGGCGATGGCCCGCCGGCGCGGACAATCTGGCCCCAGTTCCGCCGCGACGCCCAGCGGACCGGCAGGCTTCGGGCTCTCGCACCGAAGCGCTGATAGCACTAATTCGATGAAAGGAAACCACCGTGCTTGACATCTTCACTGCCCCCGGTGCCGCATTTACCCGCCTCAAGGATAAGCCGTCCTGGCTTCTACCCCTGATTCTGGCTCTGGTGGCGAGCATGGCCGTATCGACCCTGCGCGTCCACTACGTCGACTGGAACGAACAGCGTGCGGTCGCGACGGAAAAGATGCGCGAACGCAACATGACCGACGAACAGATTGAACAGGCGCTCGCCGGCATGGAAAAGCTCCAGACCAGCCCGCTGCTGCGCTACGGCCTGCCCGCCTTCGGCGCTCTGCTGACCGGAATCATCGCTGTCTTGTTCATCACCGTCATCTACAATGTCTCCCTGCCGCTGCTCGGGGCCACGCCGGGTTTCCGGCGCACACTCTCGGTCGTCACCAATGCCGGACTCGTCGCGATCCCCTCCGCCATCGTCAACGGACTCCTCATCGTCCTCCGCCGCTCGGCTGAGGCGACCACCAGCCTGCTTGTCTTCTTTCCCGGCATCCGGGAGGGCTTCCCTGCGGTCGTCCTCAGTCGGGTCGAGCTGTTCGCCCTCTGGCAACTCTTTCTCACCGGCTTGGGCCTGAAGCTGGTCCACGACATCAAGGGCAACCGCTCCTGGTGGCTGGTAGTCGGCCTCTACGTCTTCTTGACGCTCGTGTTCGGCCTTCTTGGCGGACGCGCCGGACGGTAGATGCTTCCGCTCCTTCTTGCCGGTCTGATCGCCGCGACCGCGACCACCGAGACTGACATCTCGCTCGCCGACGCACTCGAGACCGCTCTCCGCTCCAGTCCGCTGCGCACCGAAGCCGACGCCGCCCGGCTCGAAAGCGCCGTTCGGCTCGGCCGGGGCATCAATGCGCTGTTGCCTTCGGTCACCGGCAACCTCAGCTACGGCTCCTCCACCACTCCGAACCCGCTCCGGCCCGAGACATCGCTGACGGTCGAAGGCTGGACCGGCACGCTGAACATCGGGCAGGTCGTCTTCGACCCGCAGGTCTTCGGCGCCGTCGTCAGCGCATTCTGCTACTCCGGCTACCATGCCGCCGAAGCGCAGGACAAGAACGCCCGGCTGGTCCTCGACGTCATCACCGACTACCTCGGCCTGCTCAATGCCCGGCTCATGCGGACGGCTGCGGCCGAAGCTCTGGTCCGCGCCGAAGACAATCTCAACTTCGTCCGCGAGAAGGAACGGCTCGGCTCAGCGTCCCGGCTCGACGTGCTGCGCTCGGCGGCGTTCCGCTCTCAGGCGCAGGTCACTCTCGCCGCTGCCGACAAAGCTCAGGCCGCGGCCAATGCCGCCCTGCTCGCCACTCTCGGCCTCACCGGAGAAATGACGCTCAATCCGACCGAAGAGCTCGCCGAACCTCCTGTCCTGGACACATCCGACTTCGCTGGCCTGCTGGCCGCAGTCGAGCGCTGCAACCCCGGCGCGCGCCTGGTCCGCAGCGCTGATGCCGCCGCCCGCGCCGGCGTTGTCGCCGCAGCCGGTCAGGCCCTACCCGGTGTCTCCGCCTACTGGTCGTCGAGCTACTCCGACTCGTCGCTGCCCCGCAGCATCACCCGCTGGCGCGAGTCCGACGACATCTCTTGGGGCGTCCGGCTCTCGTTTCCGCTTCTCGACATCAAATCCTACCTCCTTAACCTCGCCGATGCCGGCGTTCAGGCCCGGCGCGCCCGTGCGGCCACCCGGCGCACCCTGCTTCAGCTGCGCTCGGCAGCCGTCGCCGCCGTGCTCGGCTACCGCGAAGCCCGACTCCAGCTCGACTACGCCAGGAACAACCTCGAACTGAACGAAGAGCTCTACCGCCTTGCCCGCGACCAGCACCGGCTGGGCAGTCTCTCGCTCCTTGACCTGTTCAGCGTCGAGACCGGCCTAACCCAGGCCCGCAACTCCTATACTTCGGCGCTGGCTCAGACCTGGATTCAGGCCGCACAAGTCAACTACCTCCTGGGGATTGCCGCGCTGCCGCGCTAGAAAGGAGCCTGAGTGAAACGCCGCACCCGCACCCTGCTGATAATCATCGCCGCCGTTGTCGTGCTCGGCGCACTCGTCGTCGCCAACCTCGCCCGCAAACCCGAAGGAGTCCCGGTCGAGACCAGAGCTGCCGCCTACGGCAGCATCCTCTCCAAGGTATCCGCCACCGGCGAGCTCAAGGCCGAGGCGCAGGTCAACCTGCAGGCACAGGTGATGGGCGTAGTCGCCCGGCTCTACGTCAAGGAAGGCGACCGGGTCCGCTCCGGCGACGTCCTGCTTGAGCTCGACCGCAAGAGTTACGAAGCCGCACTCGTCTCCGCCCGCTCCCACTACACCCAGGCCCGCCTGAGCTTCGCCCGCCTCGAAAGCCTGCACGCTGCCAAGCTTGTCTCCAGCGAAGCTTGGGAAGCCGGTCAGGCCGCGTTCGACATGGCCCGCGCCCAGTTCGAGCAGGCCCAGGACCAGTACGACAAGACCGTCCTCCGCGCTCCCATATCCGGGACGGTAGTGCAGATCAATATCAAGGAAGGCGAAACCGTCATCATCGGCACCATGAACAACCCCGGCACCGTGCTGATGGTCATCGCCGACATGTCCCGGATGCAGGCAATCGTCGACGTCGACGAAACCGACATCGTCCGGGTCGCGACCGGCCAGAAAGCCACGGTCGAGGTTGACGCCCTGCCCGACACTTCCTTTTCCGGCACGGTGACCCGCGTCGGCTACATGCCCTCGGCCCAGAGCCTGCTCTCGACCGCCACGGTCAAAGGCACGACCTTCGAAGTGGAAATCACCCTCGACTCGACCGCGCCGCGGCTCCGGCCGGGCATGAACGTTCACGCCGACATCGTCACCGCCGAGCTCGACTCCGTCCTGACAATCCCGATTCAGGCTGCGGGCCGGCGCGACATCGAAGGCCGGGAAACCGAAACCGTCTTTCTGGTCAAAGACGGCAAAGCCGTGCTCACGCCCGTCCGCACCGGCAAGTCGAGCGACTCCGACATCGAAGTCCGCGAAGGACTCAGCCCCGGCGACATCGTCATCACCGGCCCGTATAAAACCCTTTCCAAACTCGAAGACGGCCGCCGGGTCACAATCAAACCTGCGCCGGAGAAGAAGGCGAGTCCTTAGTTGCTCATCAGAACCGAGAAGCTAACCAAGGTCTATTGCGCCGGCACGGTCGAAGTCCGCGCTCTTGACGGCGTTGACCTTGAAGTCGAAGCCGGCGAATACGTCGCGCTGATGGGCGCTTCCGGCTCCGGCAAGTCGACGCTGATGCACCTTCTCGGCTGCCTCGACACACCTACCTCCGGCCGCTACTGGTTCAACGGTGCCGACATCTCCTCTCTTCCCGACGAAAACCTCGCCCGGCTCCGCAACCGTGAAATCGGCTTCGTCTTCCAGAGTTTCAACCTGCTTGCCCGGCTTTCGGCGATTGCCAACGTCCAGCTCCCGATGGTCTATGCCGGCGTCGGCCCGAAGGAACGTCGCGCCCGGGCCGAAGAACTCCTCGAACTTGTCGGACTCCGCGACCGCGCCCGCCACCGGCCTAACGAGCTCTCCGGCGGCGAAATGCAGCGTGTCGCCGTCGCCCGGGCTCTCGCCAACCGCCCCCGGCTCCTGCTCGCCGATGAACCCACCGGCAACCTCGACTCCCGCACCGGCCGTGAAATCATGGCCCTGTTCGACTCGCTCGCCAATCAGGGCAACACCGTCCTGCTCGTCACCCACGACCAGACCGTCGCCGACCATGCCCGCCGCATCGTCCGCCTGAGCGACGGCCGCATCGTCGCCTGAACCATGAGACCGCTCGAACTACTCAAACTCTCCATCGAGACCTTCCGCACCCACAAACTCCGTTCGTCCCTCACCGTGCTTGGCATCATCATCGGCGTGATGACCGTCATCGCCATCATCTCGCTGATTCAGGGCATGAACTACGAGGTCGAACGTCAGATTTCCTCCCTCGGCTCCAACACGATTTTCCTCCAGAAGATCTCTTGGGGCATGGGCCGGCTCGACTTCGAAGAACTCGCCCGCCGGCCTGACCTCACGCATGCCGACGCCGTCGCCATTGCCGGCCTGCCCGGCATCGCCCGGGTTGGCGTCACGCGCGCGCGCCAGATTCCGAAAATCGTCTGGCACGGCAACAAGGTCACCGACGTAGAACTCCAAGGCACCACCCCCTCCTTCAGCGCCATCCACAACTACGAAGTCGAAACCGGCCGCTTCCTCAACTCCGACGACAGCCTGCGCAAACATCAGGTCTGTGTCATCGGCGGCTACATTATCGACAATCTCTTCCCCAACCACAACCCGCTCGGCAAGCGCCTCACCATCGAAGGCAAGAGCTTCACTGTCGTCGGCACCCTGGTCCGCAAAGGCAGCTTTCTCGGCCAGAGTCAGGACAACGTCATCCTCGTTCCCATCACCACGTTCGAGAAAAGCTTCTCCGCCGGCCGCGGGGTCGGCGAAATCATGCACTCACTCAGCATCATGATTCAACCCCGGCGTGGCTACCCGGTCGAGCGGGCCGTTGACGAAGTCCGCGAGCTGATGCGCCGGCGCCACGGCCTCGCCTACAACAAACCCGACGACTTCGGCATCAACACACAGGACACCATCCGCGAAATCTACCAGAACATCACCCGCGTCGCCTACATCGTCATGATTGCCGTCGCCGCCATCTCCCTGCTCGTCGGCGGCATCGGCATCATGAACATCATGCTCGTCGCCGTCACCGAGCGCACCCGCGAAATCGGGCTGCGTAAGGCCCTCGGCGCGACAAATCAGAACATCCTCTGGCAGTTCCTCCTCGAATCGGTCATGCTCTCGCTCGTCGGCGGCGCGGTCGGCATCGCCGTCGGCATGGGTCTGGCCAAGCTCGTCGAAGTCCTTGCCCACCTCAAGGCCGCCGCCCCGTTCTGGACAATCGCTCTCGGCTTCGGCTTCTCCGCCTCGGTCGGCATCTTCTTCGGCATCTACCCCGCAAGCCGCGCCGCCAAGCTCAACCCTATCGAAGCCCTCCGCTACGAATAGCCGGGACTGAAGCCCGTCCCGCAGCGCCGGCCACGGAAGCTTGACTTGCACGGGGCCGGATGTATCGTTGAGTCGCAGGACGAAAGGAGTCGTTCGATGAAAGCCCTTGCCGCCGTTTTCGCTGCGCTGCTTGCGCTCAACTCCGGCTGCAACCTGCTTAATCAGGACGATGAGTTCAAGCCGCGCGGCACGCCATTCACTCTCAACCCGGACATAACCGTCTCCGCACTGCTCGGCTCTGACACCGGCTACAGTCCCGTTGGCATGTTCAATGCCGAGATGCGCGGTCGCTCCCGCACCGGACAGATTGTCGAAGAAACGCTGGTCGGCGGACTCTTCTTCATTCCCGGCACGAAGGGAGTCCAGAACCTCATCATCATTAAACCTCAGATCGTCCGCTTCGGCCCGGCTGAAACCACCTACGTCATCGGCTGCTTCTGCTGCAACTCCAGCCTCAGCGCGCCCGACCCCGCCGACCGTTTCACCATCGGCCCGGTTACCGACAACGCCGACCTGAGGAAGATAGTCAACATCTGTGCCGACCGCGACATCACTTTCCACACATCCCTTGTTCAAGACGCTGTATGGCAGGTAACCGACGGTTCCGGTCTCACCCGGGCGATGGAAGACTCGCTCCGGGCGATGCCTCCCGACACGCTCCGAACATGCGGGAAAAAACCGACCGGGGTCGGCCCGGCCCTCCCGCGGCCGGACATCAGACGCCTCAAAGCCCGCTGAGGGCGAGAGTAGCCGGGCCGGCTTGGCCCAACGCGACAACACGCCGCCGATAAGGCGCCGGGGAAGTTCCGAGACTCCGGAGCGGAAACCACCTCAACCCGTGTCAGCCGGGTAAGCCGTTGCCCTGAGTCCAGCGCCCGGGCCGGTGCGGGTCTGTATCGCCTACCGCTGAACCACGACCTTTACGACACCTGACGCCTGACGCACGAAATAGACACCCGGGCTCAGATGCCGCACGTCATTCGGCCCGGCTCGAAGCTCCATCACCTTCCGCCCCGCCGCATCGAGCAGAACGGTTGCCGATTGGAGACCGGAAACCGGCAATTGGCAATTGATGACTCCCCGCACCACGCTCGCTCCGACATTCCGCGTTCCGCGTTCCGCGTTCATCGCTTCCTCGACCCCCGGCGCCGGATTCAGCTTACCCCAGATGCGGTCGGTGTTGTAGGTCTTGCCGCCGACCGTTCCGGCCCAGCCCTGATACACAAGAAAAACTTCGCTTCCTGTGCCGTGTGCCAGCGCTGGATACCATTGACTCCCTTCCTGCCGCACAACCGCGCCTTCGTCGAACACAGCGCCGTCAGGCCGGACCCGCGCCCCATAGATGTCATAGTCGCTGCCGTGGCGAGAGTCCATCCACACCACCAGATAGTTCGCGCCGTGAAAAGCAAGAGCAGGATACCACTGGTAGTCTGCCGCCCGCGAGATGACAAAGCCTTGCGTGTCAAGCACAGTCCCTTGCGGCGTTATCCGCGCCCCGTAGATGTCAGAGCTGCCACTGCGCCCGTCCGACCACACCGCCAGATAGTTCGCACCGTCAAAGGCAAGAGCAGCAAACTCCTGGTTGCCCGACGCCTGCGAGACGACAAAGCCCGCGGGGTCAAGCACAGTTCCTTGCGGCGTCACCCGCGCCCCGTAGATGTCAATGTCGTGGTTGCCGCTGCGCCAGCAGTCTTCCCACACCACCAGATAGTTCGCGCCGTCAAAAGCAAGAGCAGGAGACCACTGGTAGCCTGCCGCCTGCGAGATGGCAAAGCCTTGCGGGTCGAGCACAGTCCCTTGCGGCGTCACCCGCGCCCCGTAGATGTCGGACGTGTCGCGGCTGCCGCCGCGGTAATCTTCCCACACCACCAGAAAGTTCGTGCCGTCAAAGCGCAGGTCAGGAGACCGCTGGTAGCCCGAAGCCCGCGATATGGCAAAGCCCGCGGGGTCAAGCACAGTTCCTTGCGGCGTGACCCGCGCCCCGTAGATGTCAGACCCGCTGCCACTGCGCCCGTCCGACCACACCGCCAGGTAGTTCGCGCCGTCAAAGCCAAGGGCAGGAGACTCCTGGTCGTTCACCCCCTGCGAGACGAGAAAACCCTGCGGGTCGAGCACCGTACCCTGCGGCGTTACCCGCGCCCCGTAGATGTCGGACTCGCTGCCGCTGCGCCCGTCCGACCACACCGCCAGGTAGTTCGTGCCGTCAAAGCCAAGACCGGGTAGCTTCTGGTCGTTTGCTGCCGGCGAGATGGCGAAGCCCTGCGGGTCCAGCACCGTCCCTTGCGGCGTCACCCGCGCCCCGTAGATGAGAGACGTGTCGCTGCCGCGGCGGTAGTCTTCCCATACCACCAGATAGTTCGTGCCGTCAAAGCGCAGGTCAGGATACCACTCGTAGCCTGCCGCCTGCGAGACGGCAAAGCCTTGCGGGTCGAGCACCGTCCCTTGCGGCGTCACCCGCGCCCCGTAGATGTCATAGTCGTCGCCGCTGCGGTAGTCTTTCCACACCACCAGATAGTTCGTGCCGTCAAAGGCAATCGAAGGTTCCCACTGGCCGTACGGTGCAGGCGCCGGCGTACTGCTCGTATCAATCAGAAACTCGCCGTGATCAGGCGCCTCACGCTCGCCGCCCGACGCCTGACGCCGTTCAGGTCGGCGAACCTGCCGGACGACTTCCTTAGGGTCAAAGCCCGGTTCCGTCCCGAGAGCCGATGCGACAACGCAGACGGACGCAATCAGGACAACGTTGAACTTCATCTCGCCTCCGTGCCTGATTGTAGTCCGTTACCACTCCGCGTCAACCCGACGCCGGCCTCATTGCGCGGCATGGCCGCCGGCGGCGGGCTACGGTCACTTCGCCTAACTTTCTGCAGATCAATGGATTACCCTGTTTTTCCCGGCGTCTGGCCGGCGGCAGGGGGAGTGACTCCCCGGGTCATCTCCTGACCCATCACCAGAGCAAATCGGCGCAACGCGCCCGAAGCATCGCCCGGCCGAACCCGGCGAACCCCCTGCCCGGCCTGCTCCGACCCGGCCCGGCCTGTCCTGCAGTCTGCTGCCTGCCGAAGACTCCCCGACGGCAGACTGAGCGCAAAAACCCGGGCAGCGACCGGTAAGGGTCGCTGCCCGGGTCTCGAGCTGAAGCCGGGGTTACCAGCCGCCGGAGTTGCGCCGCCGACCGCCGTTGCCGCGGTCGCTCTCGGCGCGCGGCTTGGCCAGATTGACGGTGAGCGCCCGGCCGTCCATGGTGTGGCCGGCCAGAGCCGCGATAGCGGCAGTGGCTGCCTCGCTCGTCGCCATCTCGACGAACCCGAATCCGCGCGAGCGGTCGGTCATTCTGTCTTTAACGATTGACGCCGAAGCGACCTCGCCGTGCTTACCGAACAGCTCGGTGAGCTGTCCTTCCGTCGCGCTGAAGGGAAGATTCCCTACAAAGAGACGCTGACTCATCAGATACCTCCGATGTAATTGTAGCTTGGGAATCGTTACTGAGGTCTACGAACGGGTCGGCTGGCAGTCCAAACCAGAGTCATAGGTCAGAGTGCGAACACAAGCTGCTTTGGACCTGCGATTACGTGAGTCGGGAAGAGAGGTCCTTATCCAACCGACACAAAAGCCTACAGCCCCCCGGCCCCATGTCAACAACGACCGCAAACAGCGGCGGGAGAGGCAAACCCTCTCCCGCCGGTCAATCCAGAGTTACTGAGCTAGTCTGCCGTCTTGATGGCGTAGGGCAGCAGCCAGCCGGCGAAGTCGTAAGGCGCGTCCTTGCTCAGGAGCGTGTTCCGGCTCAGAACGTCGAAGATGGCGAACCTGAACCCGGGGATGAGCTGCGCGTTCCACGTTCCCTGGAACACGCCGTTGCCCATGCTCTCGAACGGAATCCGGATAAAGAGCCAGCCCCAGAACGCGTGCAGGAATGCGAACCCGTTGGTCGCATTCGTGTACAGCGTAATGGTCAGTTGCTCCCCCGGTGTAAACGAAATCAGACTATCGAGCCGGAAATACGTGCCGAGTGGGTCGACGATCAGAATGCTCCGCAGCGACGACTGAATCCGCACCGAATCAATCAGCACGGAACCGGTCGGGTCGGACTGACCGAACGCCAGTGTCAACCGCCTGAACCGCCAGCCCCGGTCGTTGTCCGACTGCTTGCCCTCGCGCACGAAGATGGCATTCAGCCGCACCTTCTCCTTCAGCGTCTTGACCCACCTCTCCGCGGTTGTGTCGCTGGTTCTGACCCAGTGGAACAATTCGCCATAGTTATGTTGCTGCCACGACACCCAGGCCGAGTCGCCGGAAACCTCGACGCCGATGGTCGGCGCCGAATCATGGGTCTGTGGCCCGCGCCACCAGATACCCACCATCGTGTCATCGCACGGACTGACCCCGAGAGTCGAATCGCCGCTCCCCGCGGTCCCGGCCGGGAAGTGGGTCGTATCCGCCTCGACCAGCGCCCGCACCGCGGCCTTGTCCTTTTCGATGTTCTGCTTGCTGCAGGCCGCAACCAGCACAACCAGCAGCACCGCCATGCTCAACACCAGCACTCTTCGCATCGCCTCTCCTTTCCTGCATCCATCGCAGACATTCCGTTCAATGCTAGCCGGCTGAACACCGGATGTCAATGGCTGTCCGCGTCATTGCCGCTTCACCAGCTTGCCGACGGTCGTCGCGAACCGGTCCAGCCGGACAAAGTAGGCTCCGTCCGGCAGGTCTGCAACCTCGAAAAACGCCTCCCGCGCTCCGGCCGCAACCGGCTGACTGCGCACGACCCTGCCGGCCGCATCCAGCAGCAGCAGGTTGCCGCGGATACCCGGCGCCGGACTGAACACCACCTGCACCCCGGTCCGCGCCACGCTTGGCACCACTCTCACGCCAACCGGCCGCAGCCGGCCGGCCTCGCTCGCGCCGACAACGGTGTCGCCGACCGCGAACGCCCGCGGCGTCAATGCCGTAGCGCTGCCCTGCGGCCCGGACACAATGTACCTCAGAAAACAGTTACCGGAGACGACTCCTTGCGGCACGAGCCATTGAAACCGGCCGTTGTTTCGCAGCGAATCGGCGACAGTCTCCCACGGCCCGGCCGGCCCGTCCGACGAGAACTCGAGCTTCACCTGCGTCGACTCTGCATTCGGTGCTTCGCTCCACCAGTCAATGAACTGAACCGACCCGTTGCAAAACTTCTCCCTCCCTCGCGGAAACACCGCAGATATCTCCAGCTCGCGCACCGAAGTCGTCTCGCGGAATGCATGCATCCGGTTCCGGTCGTTGGGCCACGACCCTTCCCGGGTGACCATAACGAAATCCGGCCGGCCGTTGTGGTCGAAATCCGCGCCGGTGCGAAACGCCGAATAACCGCCGGGCGATGGGGTCGTAATTGTGGCGGCCTCCACCCAGTTGCCGGCGCCGTTGCCGGTCCAGACCTTGACCTGTCCGCCGCCCAGCGCGCACACATCCACGAATCCATCCGCGTTCATGTCGCAGAGCTGGGTTGCATCGAAACGACCGCTCGCCGGCAGACTGCCCGACCGACTCTGCCAGACCTGCCCGCTGTCGTTCCAGACCCAGACCTCGACGCCGCCCGCCGAATTGGCGAACGCGACGTCACACCCGCCGTCGTTGTCCACATCTCCGACCGAAAGCCCGTCCAGCCCGTAGGACGACTGCGGCAACCCTGTGTTGGCCGGCGTGAAGTTTCCGCTGCCGTCGCCGAACCAGACGCTGCCGTAGCCATGCGCCGCAATCAGGTCGGCGTTGCCGTCCCGGTTCACGTCGCGGAAGTAGAACTCCATATTCGAGTTCCCGCCCAGGAAACCGAACGACCGCCGCCATGCACCGTTACCCAGATTGAGATAGACGTGGATGCCGTCGTCCGCGCCGAACGAAATCGAGCCAACATCGAGGTCGCCGTCGTTGTCGATGTCGGCGAAGTCGGTCGAGAACATGCCCCAGTTCTGCCCTTCCTGCGCCAGACTGTCGTCCCAGGGAATCCAATTCCGGCCGGTGCCGTCGCCCAGCGCCACTTCGATCAACTGGTCGCCGAGGTCAACGCCCGAGTAGTTGTGATGCATCCCGTAACCGACATCCCAGTGGCCGTCCCGGTTCACGTCGCCGACTGCGATTCCGCCGTAGCCGAAGTTGCCGAATTGAAACGTATCCCAGCCGCCCCGGCCGTTACCGAACCAGACCGAAATGCCATGCTGGTCGGTATTGATGAACGGACTGCCGTGGTCACCGATGCCGACGATATCAACGTGCCCGTCGTTGTTCAGGTCGGCGAACTCCAGCTCGGTCCTGCCGCCTTCCATCCGCGGCGGCTCCAGGCCGGCCGAACACTCGACATAGCCGAGCTGGCCCGCGGCCAGTTCGAAAACCAGCGCTGCAATCACCGTCATTCTCCACACCGCCTACCTCCCTGCCCGGAATCACCCGGACATGCGAAACTCGGCCCACGCCGGCGCGTGGTCGGAGCGTCCGTATTGACCGCCTTCATCGTATCGCCGAGCATGAACCGGCTCGAGTAGTTGACTCTCCGCCCCGGCTGCGACCAGCCCCAGCGAAAGCCCGCGACTGACCAGAATGTGGTCAAACAGTTCGCGCCGGCCATGACGCACGTAGGAAAACCGCCGGCCCTCGCCCGCCCACCAGCCCGCCGGATACAGCCGCCGCACTTCGTTGAGCTTCAACTCTCCGGCATCTTCGTCCTCGAGCCCGCAGACGAACACGACGGCGTTCGAGTCCAGCCGGTCGTTGAAATCTCCCATCACCGCGTAATGGTCGGCCAGTCCGGTGTCCATTATCCCGTCAAGCAGACAGCGCAGCCCCGCGGCCTCCGCGCTTCTGACCGCGCTGGCCAGCGACCTCCCCAATAGCGAACGCCGCCGCAGCGTCTCGCCCTCGGGCATGTCCTCGTTCGCCGCCCGCCAGGATTTCAGGTGGACCCCGGCCACAAAAACCCTTCCGGCCCCGCCCATCTCGAGCCGCAGCCACGGCACCGGCCGGCTGAAACGCAGCTTGACGAGCTCCGGCCGTCCCGGCAACACCGCCGGATAGTCGTGCCACTGCCCCTGCGCCGAGTTTTCGAATCGCGCCAGAATCCCGGTCCGGACACTGCGCCGGTCTGCCGGCGCGTCGCCGAGAAACCGCGTCGAATACCCGCCGAGCAGCCCGGCCAGTTCCTCGAAGCTCTCTGCCTCGCGCACCTCGTTGACCACGATGACATCGGCGTTAATCCGACGCAGGACTTCGGCCAGATACTCCAGCTTGGCTGAGTAGTGACCCGGGTCAGGCACGTCGGCCCGGCCGAGATTGTTGAGATTGAACGTCGCCAGCTTCAGGCGCATCGCAATAGCGACGGCCGCTACTTACCGCGACGGAGTACGAGCTTCAGACCGGACGCATCCTTCGCGGCAACCTTGTAATGCCGGACCACCGGCATCATATAGTCGGCGAACAGCAGCACGATTCCGACTCCGAGAATTATCTGCCGCACGAGTCTGGCCTTGTCCGTGTCCAGCAGCTCCCATCCCGCCGGGTTGGCCCACATGAAGAGCGCCACCGCCAGAATCACAAACACTGCGACGTTAGCCGCGGTGCGCAACGCCACCCATGTCTGAACCCGCCGGATCAGCGCCTCGTCCACGACGAAGATTTCCGCCTCCCGCCTTCCCACTGCCTCTTTCAGCTCCTGACCGTTGGCAACCTGCATCATTTCGCTCCGTTCCTGCGTTTCTTCCGACTGCCGGACGCGGCCCGCGCAGTCGAGCGCGGCTTCGGCAGCTCCAGCCGCACGACCGCCGGCGGATGACCATACAGCTCCTCGTAGGCGCGGACATAGCCGTCCTTGCCTGCCGCCAGCAGAAGCGTCAGCGGCATCACGTTCCGTGCCTGCTCGACCATCCGGCTCACGATGTCGCGGATGTCCCACTGCGCCGACGTATCCATCCGCAGCCGGGCCATGTGATACAGCTCGCGCGCATTCAGGGTTACGAGGACACGGCGCTGGTGCGAGTTGGTGAGCACATACTGCGCCGCGGCCGGGCTGACCGCAGCAATCCGGTCAAAAACCTCCTCGGTCCGGCTCAGCACTTCCTTGAAACTCCGATGCTCCTTCATCTCGGCAATCGACAGGGGAATCGTCCAGCCCGTATCCGGGCTGTACGGCTGAACCGTGATTGAGGTCATCCGGTGCCGCTTGAGCTGGGCAAAGCACGACGCCGACACGACCAGCTCGAACGTCAGGTAAAGGTGTTCGAATTCCCGCAGCGCCGCGTCGTAAGCCTGCATGTCCTGGCACGCCAGCTTGATAATCTCCTTCTTCCGCGCCAGCGTCTGCTTCGCCGACCGACTCAGACACTCGGAAAAAGGTGCCGAGGAGCTCGAGTGCATCAGCGCCGCCAGCAGCTTGTTGTCGGCATTCTGAGTATAGTCCACCAGCGTGACATTCGACGCCGACGTGGCAATGAAGTTCCGCGGCCGCCGTGTGAACGCCGGCACCATGAACGGCTGCGCGAACTCACGCAGGCGCAGCCGGGTCTGCCGCTCATAGTCGGTCGGCCCGGTGAACACAAGGAGCGACGGCGCCGCCGCCTCGGCCTCGCGCTGCAGCTCGACGCCCAGCGCCCGCACTTCGGCCAGTTCCGAAGCCGCCAGCCGCCGCAGCATCAGCTCGAGATTCCGCGCATTGACCGTCATTCCGAGCTGAGTCTGCGTTGCCAGCCCGGTTATATAGCGGGCGTCCTCCTTGGCCATCTGTTCGATTGCCAGCGGCTGCTCTTTCAGCTCCGGCCGCTTCTGGACGAAGTGGTCCGTAAGCTTCTCGAACAGCTCGTGATAATAGCGATACTGCATCTTCACCACAGCCGTATACTCGCCGACGAAGTCGCTGTCTCTTATCTCCGGCGGCACCACGAACTCGTCCACCAGCCGGACATAGCGCTGCGACTTCTCGGTAAACGAGTTCAGCCGGTGGTGCTCAAGCGCCTCGACCGCCAGCCGCGACACCCCGAACACGTCGAAATTGAAGACCGCGTGCTCGGCGATGGAATGATGTCCCATTTCGAAGACTATGGTCAGGTTCGATTGGCGGGCCCGGGCCACTTCCCGCCGCGCCTCCCGCCGCAGGTCTTCCACCTGCTTTGTGCTGCGGCTCACCCGGGCATAAGCTGCGGCCAGCGTCTCCGGCGTCGGCAGTGTCCGCCGGTTCCGACAGAGCTGGCGCAAATACTCAAACTCGACATTGTAGCCGGCAAGCGTCACTTTCATACGCGCCCTAGGATATTGGCTCAGCCCCCGGTGTCAAGCAGGCCGTCCGGCTCCCGGCCGGCGACAACCCGCTGCTGCTCCGGATTCAGCGCCGTAACCAGCCCCAGCATCTGCTTCATCAGCAGCGCATTCCTTGCCGCGGCCCCGGCGTGACAGTTATTGAAAAACAGAAACGTCGCCCTTGCCCGGGCGCCCACTGTCCGCACCGGTGCGACAAACTCCTCCAGCTCGGCCAGCGTGTAAAGGTAGTCATAGCGCTCCTCCCGCGTTGCCCGGAACCAGTTCCGGTTCCGGCCGTGGAAACGGAAATAGGCGATGTCCGAAGTCAGCCTCGGCACGAACGGCACCAGCCGGGCCAGCTTCGGCTCATCAACCACGCAATAGCCCATGCCCGTCTCCTCCAACAGTCGGAACGCCTCCTCCCGCAGCCAGGCCCGGTTGCGGAACTCGACCACCAGCCTCACACCCGGCAGCCGCTCCGGCATCCGGCGCAGATAGTCCGTGTTCGGCGGCGTCGGCACGAAGTAGACCGGCAGTTGCACCAGCACGCAGCCCAGCCGGCCCGCCTCGACCAGCGGCCTTATCCCCTCGCCGAACTGCACGAACGCCGCCGTCGTGTCTCTCAACACCGTCCGCTTCTCGTCCTGCCAGATCTCGTGCGTCATTCCCTTGTGCGTCCGCACCACAAACTCGAAATCCGCCCGGGTCCGCTCCAGCATCGACTCAAGCGTCCGCGCCACCGGCATCGTGTAGTAGGTAAAGTTCAACTCGACCGCATCGAACCCGAGCACACCGGCATAATACTCCAGCATCTTCGACTTTGACAACCCGGCCGGATACACCGGCCCTACCCAGTCGGCAAACGAGAATCCACTCGTCCCGATACGACAGCCCGCCGGAGCGTTCACCCCGCGATTCTACGCCGAAAACCGCCCCTGTTCCAGCCCGACAACACGAAACCACCAGCTCAACCCGATTCCGGTATTAGTCTAATCTAATAATCCGGGCCGGCCTGAATCCGAAGCTATCGTATTGTCTTTTCTGCACTTACCGGCGTTGACCCGAAACCGACCCCCCAACCCCGGGACAACCCCCGGCTCCGGCCGCCGACCATCCTCCACCGCCCCGCTATCAATCACGGCCGAGGTTGACCGCATGCCCCGCGGCTAGCCCAGGTCCAGCCGGGCCCGCGCCGGCAGGTCCAGAGAAGACGGCCCGAACCTGCGGAAACGCTCGCACCCAGCCGCGGCGATCATCGCCGCGTTGTCGGTGCAGAAACCCGGTCGGGGAATCAAAAGCTCGACCCCATGCCGCTGGCAGACCTGTGCCAGCCGCTGCCTCAGCCGCGAGTTGGCCGCGACCCCGCCGGAAACGCCCAGCCGGCCGAAACCCGTCTCCTTCAACGCCCGCTCGACGCGATTGAGCACCTGTCCGATTGCCGCTTCCTGAAACGACGCCGCCACATCGGCCCGGTTCGCCTCGGGATGGTCGCGCAGGTAGTAAAGAACCGCCGTCTTCAGACCCGAGAAACTGAAATCGAGCCCCCCGGGGTCGGCAACCGGAAACTCGATTGCGGGTTTCCCCTGCCGCGCCAGCTCCTCCAGCAACCTGCCCCCGGGATAGGAAAGACCGAGCAGTTTCGCCGCCTTGTCGAACGCTTCGCCGCAGGCATCGTCAACAGTCGAGCCGAGCCGGCGATAGCTGCACCAGTCCTCGACAATAAGCAGCTCACTATGTCCCCCGGAAAGCACCGCCGCAAGAAACGGCGGCCGCAGCTCCGGATACTCCAGCCGCAGAGCGAACAGGTGCCCTTCGAGATGATTGACGCCAACGAAAGGAACTCCGAGCGCCAGACTCAGCCCCTTGGCAAACGGCAACCCCACCAGCAGCGCCCCCACCAGCCCCGGCGCAAAAGTCGCAGCCACCAGGTCAATCTCCGCCAGCTTCACGCCCGCCTGTCCCAGCGCCGCCGTGGCCACCGGCACAATCCCCCGGATATGCTCCCTTGACGCCAGCTCCGGCACCACTCCGCCGTAGTCGGCATGAACAAGCTGCGACGAAACGACGTTTGAACGCACCCGAATCCCGTCCTCGACCACGGCGGCCGCGGTTTCGTCACAGGATGTTTCGATACCTAGACAGCGCAAGCTCACCGGATGGTGATATCGAAAAGCTGCGGCTCGCACTTGACGAGCCGGAATCCCGGCGGCAAGACGATCTCCGCTGCCAGCCGATGCTCGCCCGGCCTGAGTCCGGCAATCTTTATCCGGGCCGAAACCTGCTCCTTGGTCAGCGAGTCGAGCTTCGCCGCCGGCCCGGCAACCGCGACCTGAGCTTCCTCCGGGTCTACCTCGACCTCGACTGTCGGCGGCGCCACAACCTTCACCGGCACGCCGAGGAAAATCTTCGCCCCTTCCCGCGCCAGCCGCACTTCGACCGCGACCGTGTCCGGGTCAAGACTTACACCCGGCTCGACCGGCTGCGCCAACCCGAGTCTCAGCGTGCAGTCGCGTGTCACCGTTGCCAGATTGAGCGTCTCGGTCGCCACCGAGCTGAACAGACCCAGCGCTTCCACCGGCCCGACAATCGTCACGCTCGTCAACGGCGTCAGCCCGACCACGGTCATCCCCGAACCAACCTGACCCCGTGTCGGCACCAGCACATTAACGCTACGGCTCACCGCCGGCGACAGCTTCAGCTCGACCAGCTCCGGTTCAATTGCCCGCACCGTCACTCCACCGGGCAGCTTCAGGTCGGCGGCGACGAGCCTCACCTGTCTGGTTCCGGTTCTCCCTTCGGGCACCGCCGGCCGGAACCCGAGCTGCTTCGGCCGCACCCGGAGCAGGTCCCGGCCTTTGCCCTGCAGCATGACCTCCACGCTACGTGTGTCCACGTCGGTAACAACCGCCTCGCCGCTCTGCCGCCGCACCGCCATGACCGGCACCGTCACCGTCACATCGTAACTACGGTCCAGCGCCGCATAGACCCAGAGCAGAATCGCCAGCACCAGCGCCAGAACCTTCAGCCCGATATTGCCCGCCAGCATACGCAACAGCTCAATCACGGCCTATCTTAGGCTCCGCGCCTCCGGCTGTCAACGCCGTGCGGCCGGCTTGACTCATCTCCGGGCGCAGGCATCATATAGCCGGCTTGGTGCGGCCGGCAGTCTTAGGCCGGCCGGAAAGGAGCAGCCCAGGATGCGCGACACTGTCTACGCCGCATTTACCGAAACCGCGGCCCGACTGCCTGACCAACCCGCTCTGATGCACAAGGTCAAGAACCGCTACCAGACCATCACATTCCACGAACTCAGCCGGCTGATTGACCTGACCGCAGCCGGTCTGGCCCGCCGCGGCGTCAAGCCCGGCTCGAGGGTCGGCATCTACTCCTACAACCGGCCGGAATGGGTCGTCGCCGACCTCGCGCTCATAAAACTCGGTGCCGTCGTCGTGCCGGTCTACCACACCCTGCCCGAGGACGCAATCCGCTACATCCTCCGCGACGCCGAAGTCACCCACCTCTTCGTCGAGAACGCCGAGCTTCTCGCCACCGCGACCAAGGTTCTCGCCGACCTGCCCGCGCTCAAAGACATCATACTCTTCACCCCGCAGCCTCCGGAGACCCGAACCGGCAAAGAACTCTTCTCGCTCGCGGCGCTTCAGGAATCCGGCGACAAAGCTCTTGCCGCCGACCCTGCGCTGGCCCGACCGCACGAAAGCCATCCCGACGACCTGCTGACCATCTGCTACACCTCCGGCACGACTGGCGAACCCAAGGGCGCAATGCTCACTCATGCCAACATCATGTCCAACGTCGCCGCCGCCATCGCCCGGTTCGACATCAACGAACGCGACCGCCTACTCTCGTTCCTGCCTCTGTGTCATATGTTCGAACGAACCTGCGGCTACTACACGATGCTCATGGCCGGCGCGACCATCGCCTACGCCGAATCGCTCCAGACGATAACCGAAGACATCCGGCTTGTCCGGCCCACGCTGCTCATCGTCGTCCCCCGCGTCCTCGAAAAGGTCTACAGTGCCGTCACCGAGCGCGTCCTCAGCGGCCCGCCTCTGAACCGCTGGCTGATGCGCGCAACCCTCCGCACCACCAGTCGCTGCGCCCGCTACCGCGCCCGGCGCGAAACCCCGCCACTCTGGCTGCGCATCTGGCGCTGGAAGCTTGACAAGCTCGTCATCCGCAAACTCCGCAAACTCGGCGGCGGCCGTATCCGCCTGCTTGTCTCCGGTTCCGCCCCACTCGAGAAACGCATTGCCCGCACCTTCCGGAATCTCGGGTTCAACCTGATTGAAGGCTACGGCCTGACCGAAACATCTCCGGTCGTCTGCACCTTGGTGCCCGGTGCCGAGCGAATCGGCAGCGTCGGCAAGCCATTCCCCGGCGTCGAAATCCGCATCGGCCCGGAATCGGAGGTGCTGGTCCGTGGTCCCAATGTCATGAAGGGCTATCTGAACAAGCCCGAAGAGACCGCGCGGACAATCGACTCTGAAGGCTGGCTCCACACCGGCGACCAGGGCCGGCTCGACCCCGACGGCAACCTCATCATAACTGGTCGTCTCAAAGAGATTATCGTCACCTCCTACGGCAAGAATGTCGCTCCGGTTCCGATCGAACAGGCGCTCTGCGGTTCCCGATACTTCGAACAGGCCGTGGTCATCGGCGACCGTCAGCCCTTCCTCACCGCGCTGATTGT
>Ga0101944_10002847_pt1 | contig 26260 bp, 24 predicted proteins | sample DewCreD2012metaG_FD_75245 | JGI IMG/M metagenome (GOLD analysis project Ga0101944, IMG submission 75245) | Hot spring sediment bacterial and archeal communities from British Columbia, Canada, to study Microbial Dark Matter (Phase II) - Dewar... ... | reverse complement strand
CCCACGCCTCCACAATCACACCCGCGCGGCGCGCCTCTGCGAGCGCCGTGGCAAAAACCGGGTCAATGCGCTCCGCTGGCTCGAACCAGGACACATCCGCGCGCTGCGCTATGAAGAGCACAGCGGCGCGACTGCCGCGCGATACGGCATGCGCAAGCTCACGCACATGGCGGGCGCCCCGCTCTGTCACCGCATCCGGGAACTGCGCCGCGCCGCGCTCCGCGAGCGTCACATTCTTGACTTCGACCCACATCCGGCCCCGCCGCGGATCATCCAGAAGGAAGTCGAATCGTGAGTTGCCGTATGTCACTTCCCGCCGCATGGTTCGAAAACCCCGGAGCCGCGGAACCAGTCCGGCTTCCATGGCTTCGGCCGCAATGCGGTTTGTCAGCGCCGTGTTCACGCCCGCCCAAACGCGGCCCGCGCGCACAAGCTCCAGCGAATATGCCAGCCTGCGATGCGGCTCGGGCCGGTGCGACAACATGACCCGCGCCCCCGGCGCGCCGCAGCCCGTCATGCTGCCGGGATTGGCGCAGTGCGCGGTGACCAGGCCCCCGCCGTCCAGTTCCACATCCAGCAGAAACCGCTTGTGCCGGCGCACCCACCGGCCTGCGATCAATTCCCGGTCAAAATCCATTTCTCCGGCATCCTTTGAAATCCTGCGGTTCGTTGCCCACCATAAGTATATGCGGAATAATATCCGCAGATGATGTGCGATCACAGATGCAAAGAGGATCTGCAATGCCGGATTTTTTCAAAGTTGTGACGCCGGAACAGGTTTTTGATTTTTTGTCCGGGTTTTCCCGCATGCCAGCGGAAAGCGTGGTTCTGGAGCAGGCGCTGGGCCGCGTGCTGGCTGAAGACGCCGTATGCGCCGAAGACATGCCCCCTGCGGCCCGCTCCACCATGGACGGATTCGCTGTGCGCGCCGCGGACACCTTTGGCGCGTCTGACGCCGTGCCCGCGCTTCTGGCTGTGCGCGGCCGCGTGCTCATGGGCGAGACGCCGGATTTTGAAGTTGCGAAAGGATGCGCCGCGGACATTTCCACGGGCGGGTTTCTTCCCCGTGGCGCGGACGCCGTGGTCATGGTGGAATACACCGCGCGCATCTCGGATGACGAGATCGAAGTCACCCGCCCTGTGACGGCCGGGGAGAATGTGCTTCTGCGCGCGGGCGATGTTGCGGCCGGGGAAACCGTGTTGCGCCGAGGGCAGCGGCTGCGCCCGCAGGACATAGGCATGCTCGCGGCGCTGGGCGCTGCGCGCATCACGGCGCACAAACGGCCCGTGGCCGCCGTGATTTCCACGGGTGACGAAATCGTTCCCGTCACGGAAACTCCCGCCCCCGGCAAAATCCGTGACACCAATACCTACGGCGTTAGCGCTCTGATCGAGGCCGCAGGAGCTGTTCCGCAACCATACGGCATCGTGAAAGACGAGGCGTCCCTTTTGCGTGACACACTTGCCGCGGCCCTGGACACCGCCGATCTGGTCGTGATCTCCGGGGGCAGTTCCGTGGGCGAACGAGACCACATGCTCGGCGTGGTGTCGTCGTTCGGAGATTCGGAAATTTTCGCGCACGGCGTGGCCATCAGCCCCGGCAAGCCCGCGCTATTCGCTCGCATAGGGAACAAGCCCGTGGTCGGCCTGCCCGGTCACCCGGTGTCCGCGCTCATCGTGGCGCAGGTGTTCCTGTCTCCGTTTCTTAAATTTCTGGAAGGCGAACCCCTGTCGCGCCGCCCCGCTGGCCAGTGCGTTCGCGCGACCCTCGCAACCCCGGTCCATTCGCCGCACGGGCGCGAGGACTTCGTGCGCGTGAAACTCGAAGGGCGTTCCGCAGTCCCGGTGTTCGGAAAATCCGGCATGCTGTCCACGCTCGTGAAAGCCGACGGCTTCTTCGTGATTCCCATGCATTCCGAAGGCGTCCCCGACGGGGAAACCGTCGAAGTGTTTTTGTTCTGAAAGGACACCGGTCTATGGAAAGGAAAAGACGGATTTTCCGCAATCTGAAAACTCTTGCGGAAGCCAAAAACATCGTGTTCGATGCGTTTCGCGGCGTGCGCGCAGGTGTCGAGACCGTGCCGGTGCGGCAGGCGCTGGGCCGGATCCTTGCGGGACCGGTCACGGCGCGGCGCTCCGTGCCCGCATACCATGCCGCAGCCATGGACGGCGTTGCGGTAAGAGCCGCGGACACATTCGGCGCTCTTCCCGAAAAACCACTTTTGCTTCAGAAAAACGGGCACACGATCGCCGTGGACACGGGCGACCCCATGCCCGAAGGCGCGGACGCGGTCATCATGATTGAAAAAGTGGTTGCCGTGGAGCAAGGCTGGGAGATCCGTGAGGCCGCCTACCCGTGGCGCAATGTGCGCAAGGCGGGCGAGGACATGGTCAAGGGAGAAATCATCCTGCCCGCGCGCCGCGCAATCCGGCCGTTCGACCAGGCCGCCCTGCTCGCCGCAGGCATTCTCGAAGTCGAGGTTGTCAAAAAACCCAGAGTGCTGATTGTCCCCACGGGCACGGAAATCGTGCAGCCCGAGCAGGCGGCCGGGGATCTCCCGCCCGGCGCGATTCTCGAAGTGGACGGGCAGATGCTGGCGTCCATGGCGCTGGAATGCGGCGCCGCGCCCGAGATGCGCGCGCCCGTGAGCGACATTCAGAGCGATTTGCGCGCCGCGCTCGACACGGCGCTCGCCGATGATTACGACATGGTGCTGCTCATCGCCGGGTCGTCGGCCGGGTCCGAGGACTTCACCCCGCCCCTGCTCGAGCAGGCCGGATCGCTGCTGGTGCATGGGGTCACGGTCATGCCCGGAAAACCCGTGCTCATTGCCGAGGCCGGGGGCAGGCCCGTGATCGGAGTGCCAGGCTACCCGGTGTCCGCGGCCGTGGCGTTCAGGGAATTCGCCGGTCCCCTGCTGCACATGATGCAGGGCGTGGAACCGCCCTCCCCAGAATCCGTGCGCGTGACCGTGGCGCGGAAAATCCCGTCCAAAATCGGACTCGAAGAACATGTGCGCGTGATCATCGGCAATGTTGGCGGAAAATATGCGGCCACGCCCATCGCGGGCGGCGCGGGCGTGATTTCCTCGCTGGTGCGCGCCGACGGCATCATCCGCATCCCACAGGAAACAGGCGGCCTGTCCGAGGGCGAAGAGATTGACGCCGAACTCCTGGCCGGGCGCGACACCCTGAACAACCGCCTGATTGTCATCGGCTCACATGACATGTGCATAGATGTGATCAGCAGCCTGCTCAAGGAGAAAACCGGCGGCCGCGTTCAGATTTCATCCAGCAACGCGGGCAGCATGGGGGGGCTGACGGCCATCAGAAAGCGCGCCGCGCACTTCGCCGGCTCCCACCTGCTGGACACGGAAACCGGAGAATACAATCTGTCGTACATTAAAAAATATTTATCATCCACGCCTGTGAAACTCGTTACGCTCGTACACCGCTGGCAGGGCTTCATGGTGGCCGCAGGCAACCCCAAGGGCATCCGGGGCGTCGAGGATCTGCGCCGCCCTGATGTGACTCTGGTGAACCGCCAGGCCGGGTCTGGCACCCGCATCCTGCTCGACTACGAAATGGACAAGGCGGGCATCAGCCCGGATGCCGTGGCCGGATATCTGAACGAAGAATACACGCACATGAATGTGGCCATGGCCGTGGCATCCGGCGCCGCGGATGTGGGCCTGGGCATTAATGCCGCGGCCAGGGCGCTTGGCCTGGATTTCATTCCCGTGTCAAGGGAACGCTACGACCTGGTCATCCCCGAGGAATTTTTCGGGGACCCGAAAATCCAGACCATGCTCGATATCATCGAAACGGACGAATTCAAGACCATCGTCGAGGGGATGGGAGGTTACGAGACCGGGGAAACCGGGCGCGTGGTGATCTGACCGGCGCCCGTGCGCTTTCCGTTTTTCATCGTTGCATGCCGCGCGGCAGAAGCCGTTGGATCACCTTTGTAAGCACCGCCGCGCGCACCGCATCCATGTCCACGCGCTTTCCGGGACAGGTTTTCGAATATCCTTCCAGACCGATCCGCTCCTGCATTTCTCCGTGGCCGAGGATTGCGGTGCGCGGATCCAGTCCGTACTTGATGCACCAGTGCGTGAGCAGATTTATCAGCGCCGCCATTTGCTTTTCCGTCGGGTCGCGCCTGTCGAGATCTCCAATCAGGCACACCTGCAAAGCATTTTTGTTTCCAAATCGCACCCCGTTTACGCGCAGGGATTCGGATACGATACGGTCCACCTTGCCGTCCTCGGAGGGATCGTAAGCGCGCTTTTTCCATGCTTCTTTGGTGGGATACCCATTGCCGATCACGGCGTGATAACCGGGCAGATCCCAGTTTCTGTGAGGGGGCGGGCCGGTGTGCCATTCCACCACAGCCGCGCCGCTGCCCCAGCCGCTCACGCTGTGGTGCACCACGAGGTAATGGATCGCGTCTGGATCCTCGGCTTTTTCATGCGCGGGCTTTGCGGGCGCGGGCGCGGGCCGGTTCAGCAGATTCACGATATAGCGAATGCCAAGGAACAAAATGAGCGCAATAGCCGTACCGGCAATGACCGGGACAAAATTGCGCCGGATCCATTCCTGAAGATTTTCTCGATTCACGGAAGAATATCATCCTCTGCGGGCGCAGGCGTCTGGAGAGTGGCGGTAGCGCTTTTCCCGCTGAATTTCAGGTCCATTTCCCGCAGAATGCGCTCCTGCTCCCTGCGCACCGCGTCCGGCGCGTTGAGCGCTTCGAGCTTTTCCTGCATGGCCTCCATCATGCGCATTTCCACTTCCTCGGCCATTTCGGGATCCATGCCCGTGCGTTCGGACAAATCCTCGGCGCGTTTCTCGATCAGGATTCTGTTCACGGCTTCGCGTTCCTTCTTCTGCTCATGGAACTGGGCTTCCATATCGTCGTGCTTCTCGGGCAAGAAAATCACATGGTCGCCCACGGCTTCGGGTTCGCGGTACGGAATCATGCCATGTCTGATGTTGTTGTAAATCTCCAGGCCGAGGGGGCTGCTCCGGTGCATCACGAAAGTGGGCGGGCTGTCTCCGCCGCAGGCGTTTTGCTCGTAGAAATCGTAGCTCTGCTTGCCGCCGCGCATGATGTCAATGTCCATGGCGTGAACGGTCTCGCGGCTCTCGAACAGAATGCGCCACTTGATGAAATAGGTGGTGTGCACGCAGGTGATTTTCTCCTGCTTGAGCCGCTCGACGACGCCGGGGATGGAACCGGGCCGCGTTTTTATGTTGCCTTCATAAATCGTGTTGTCGGACAGAATGGACGCGAACCCCAGGGCGCACACGAACGCCAGGCATGCTGCGGACATGACGCCGAGATACCGCGCGGGCGGGCGTTTTGATTTCAAGAGGATCGCGATGCCGATCACGGCCAGAAGCGTGAGGTACGGCTCCAGGGGCAGGAGGTAGCGAGGGGCGCGGCCCAGGGTCCAGACATTTTTTGTGAAATTCCACGGGTCGCGCGGGTCCAGCGCGCCGCTGATGCCCGTGGCGCAGTAAACCAGCGCGAACAGGGCCGGCGCCAGCGCCCACACCCCCGGCGCCCGGCTGCGCGCGCGTTGCCGCACGACGACGAGTATGCCAATCAGCAACAACCCCGCGTGCAGCCACGCCTCCCACGGCGGCGGATACACGAACACATGCACGCATTCCCGGGTCAGAAACGAGGGAAACTGCACGGTGACAAGGCGCATGGCCGCGAACCAGAAATGCTCGTAGAACGGGCGCCCGGATTCCGTGCCCGACACCAGGTGCCGCAGGTTGGCGTAATCGTGCGCCAGGTTGTCCCAAATCACGGGCGCAGCGCCCAGCAGGAATCCGAGGCACAGCACAAAGGTGTGCGCCACACCGCGGATGAGCTTGCGCCGCAGCAGAACAATGCCCGCGGCCGCGGCCAGCACGAGCGAAAAATCATAGCTCCACCACGCCAGGCCGAACACCGCGCCCAGGGCCGCGGAATACGAAAACGCCGCGGCGCCGCGACGCGCGTCCACAGCCCCGCGAACCCTGTGCAGCAGATAAAACCCCAGCATGCACAGGAACATGGTCTCGATATATCCGTCCGCCTTGAGCGACGATTTCAGGAACGGAGTGGAAAAACTCACGGCCAGGGCCGCCCACACCGCGGTGCGCGTTCCATAGATTTCCCTGACCCAGGCAAACGCAAGCGCGACCATGCCGCAGGCGAACAGCGCAGGCACGATCTGCAAAAGAAATGCGGACGGACCGCCGCCCAATTTGAACAGAATTGCGGCCAGGGCCGCTTCAATCACATGCCCGCCGCCGTAGTGCTGTCCCCAGAAGAAAGCGGGCAGGCCGCCGCCCTGTGAGGCGTGCAGGGCCATCAGCCCCACGATGCTCTCGTCCGCGTCCAGGTGCGTTTCCGCATGGCGCAGAACAACAAGGCGCGGGACCGCGGCCGCGGCCGCAATCCCGGCCCACAGCGCCGCGCTCCAGAATCGCGCTCTCAATTTTTCAGGATACAGCATCATGCCGGACCACCGGGCGAATCGCCAGCAACCATGGTTCACATCATAGCAGAAAGTCCTGGAATCATGCAGGAGAATTCGTCACCGCGCGCGCATTTTTTCGAGAGTGATCTCGACCTCGCCGCGCGGCAGGGGCTGGCGCACCACGACGCTGTACTGGAAATCGCCGCCCTGCCAGGTCCACATGTCCATGCGCTCCTGTTCGGAATCCGCTTTGTGGTGAAACGCCGCATGCGGAGTGGCGCGTGTATAGAAATCGCGGGGTTTTTCGTATGCGTCGCTCGTGGTCAGTGATGCGCGCGAAACGCTGCCTGGCTGCGCGCTGCCCGACTTGATGCCGAAGGTGATTTTGCCGCCCGGATAGAACGCGATGCCCAGATCGGCCGCGGTCACGGACACATCCGTGCCGAATGTGCTGACCGCGCCCTTGCCGTCAGTCACGGTCAAGCGGCCCTGGGCGCCCCCGGATTTGAATTTATGCGTGACGCCGCTTTTTTCGTCGGTGTACTCGACTTCGCCGCCGCCGTTCTTGCCTGCGCGCGTCACAACCCTGCCCTTCTCCGTGTCCACTGCCGTTTCACGCGTTTCCGGATCCACAGTGACATGCGCCTCGCGTCCGGTTTTCGCTGCGGCGTCTTTCGCTTCTTTCTTGTTGCATCCCATTGCCATGGCGGCAACAAGGCACAACAAAATCACATTAATGAATTTCATGCAATCCGGCCTCCATGCGGCGCGTTTATCCATGCTGCGCATCAGTACCTTTTCCCCAGCAGAAAACCCAAAGCGCCCGATGCCGCGCCAAGGCATACGGCCACGCAATCCGCGCCCCAAAACAACAGCCCTTTGACAAAAACCGCGGCGCCATGCTCTTGCCGCAAGCTGTTCAAAAAGCCCGCGGACGAGACAAGGGCCAGGACAAAAAGAACCGCGGCGGCCGCCAGAAGCGCCGCGCCGCGCGTCGCAATCGCCGCGCCCGAAAAAATCGCCGCCGCGCACAGGGCGAACGCGCCCAGAGGATACGCAAGCGGCACGGAAAACGCCGCGCCTCGTCGCTTGGGATTGGCCCTCTCGCGCAGCGCAAGCCGCACCAGCGCGCGTGCGCGGGCATAATCCACACGCAGAACATCCGCCACGCCGTACCGCTTGTGATGAATCACTTCCGCTTCGCGGCACAATCGAATGTTGCAGCCCCTGGCCGCGAGTCTGCGCCCCAGGTCCGTGTCTTCCACGCTGGGCGCCCGGTAGTTCTCGTCGAACCCGCGGCTTTCGCGAAAGGCCGCCGCGCGCAACGCGGCCGCGCTGGTGAAAAACAGGGCGATGCGATCCGGCATCCGGCGGTAGGTGTAGCGCATCCAGTGGTTTTTCCAGATTGAGGCGAAGTTGCCGAACGGCATATCGCCCGAAAAAACGCCCACTGCTCCGTCAGCGCCGGGCGCGCTGGCGCAGTCCACGAGCGTTCGCAGCGCGCCGGGCGGAAACACGACATCCGCGTCGGTAAACACGAGGATTTGCCCCTGCGCAACGGCCGCGCCCGCGTTGCGCGCGGCGCTGACTCCGCCCGGCTGGGGCACACGCGCCACGCGCGCTCCGTGCGCTTCCGCAGCGGCGGCCGTGCCGTCGGTGCAGCCGTCGTCAGCCACTATAATTTCTAGATCCGGCAGCCCGGATTCCCGCAATGCGGCAAGGCACTGCACGAGCAGCCGCTGCTGATTTTTGACGGGGATTATCACGGAAACCCGGGGCTGGTCCATGGCGCTTTAATCTTAGCTCACGGAAATTCCAGGGTCAATTTTCCGGGTTTTGAGGCGCAGGGAATTCGTGACCACGGAGACCGAGGAAAACGCCATGGCCGCTGCCGCGAGCATGGGGTGCAGGGTCACATGGAAAACGGGATACAGGATGCCTGCAGCCACCGGGATGCCCACGGTGTTGTAGGCAAAGGCCCAGAACAGGTTCTGTCGAATGGTTGACATGGTGGCGCGGCTCAAGGCAATGGCCTGCGGCACGCCTCCGATATCGTCTCGCATGAGGATCACGGACGCAGCTTCCATGGCCACATCGGTTCCGCCGCCCACGGCGATGCCAACATCCGCGCGGGCCAGCGCGGGCGCATCGTTGATTCCGTCACCCACCATGGCCACGATTTCGCCCTGCTCCTGCAGCCTTCTGATTTCGTCGGACTTGTCCTCCGGCAGCACTTCGGCGATCACATGCTCGATGCCTGCCTGGGCGGCGATGGTTTCGGCGGTGGCGCGGGAGTCCCCGGTGAGCATGATCACCTTGAGTCCGAGCGCGCGCAGGCTGGCGGCCGCGGACGCGGCGCCTGGCTTGAGCGTGTCGGCCACGGCGATGACGCCCAGCGCGCGCCCGTCGCGCGCCACCAGGGCCAGGGTCTTGCCCTGCCCGGTCAGATGCGCGATGTCCGATTCGAGTTCCTGGAACGAAACGCCGTTTTCGCGCATGAGGCGCATATTGCCCGCGAGAATTCGCGCGCCGCGCGCGCGGGCGATGATGCCGCGGCCGGGCAAGTTCTGCAATTCTTCGGGCGCGGGAACCGGACTGCCGGACTGCTGTTCCGCGCGGCGCACGATGGCCTCTCCGATGGGGTGGCCGGATCCCTGCTCCGCGGACGCGGCGGCGAGCAGAACCTCAAGCTCGTCCGCGCCATGCGCGGCGCGGATGTCCGTGACTTCGGGTTTGCCGTTTGTCAATGTGCCGGTCTTGTCGAAAACCACGGCCGAGAGACGCCGGGCGTTTTCCAGGGCTTCGCTGCTGCGGAACAGGATGCCCATGGCCGCGGCGCGGCCCGTGCCCACCATGATGGCCGTGGGCGTGGCCAGGCCCAGGGCGCACGGGCACGCAACAATCATCACAGATATGAATATCATGGTGGAGAACAGAAACCCCTGTCCCGCGAGCATCCATATCGCAAACGCGGCCAGCGCCGCGAGCATGACCGCGGGCACGAACACGCCCGCCACCCTGTCCGCAAGGCGTTGCGCCGGGGCCTTGGATCCCTGGGCCTCGCGCACGAGCCGGATGATGCGGGACAGCGTGGTATCCGCGCCCACGCGCGTGGCGCGCACGCGCAACAGCCCGGCGCCGTTCACGGTCGCGCCGGTAACCATGTCCCCGGGCTGTTTGTCAACCGGGATGCTTTCGCCGGTAACCATGGACTCGTCCACCGCGGACCGCCCGTCGAGAACCGCGCCGTCCGCAGGGAAGCTCTCGCCGGGCCGCACGATAAACTCATCGCCTTCGCGCAACTCGTCCGCCGGGATTTCCATCTCGCGCCCGTCGCGTGACACGCGCGCAGTGCGCGGGCGCAAATCCATGAGCCTGCGGATCGCGTCCGAAGTCTGCCCCTTGGCGCGCGCCTCAAGCATGCGGCCGAACAGGATGAGCGTGATGATCATGCATGCGGTCTCGAAATACACCTGCGGCTCGATGCCTGCTCGGGCCAGGGCTGGAGGCGCGAGCGTGGCCGCGGCGCTGTACAAATAAGCCGACGCCGTGCCCGCGGCTACAAGCGTGTTCATGTCCGCAGTGCGGCGCTTGAGCGAATTCCAGAACCCGGTGAAAAACGGCGCGCCCGGCCAGAACAGCACGGGCGTGGACAAAACCAGAGCGGCGAAGTGCGCCCAGGGCCTGTTGAAGCTGTGAATGCCAACCATGTGCCCCATGCCAAGCGCGAATACGGGCAGAGTCAGTGCGGCCGCGAATATGAGCCGCGAACGGCTGCGGCGGAATTCTTCCTCGAAACGGGCGCCCGGCGGCTGTTCCGCGTTTGTCTGATCCGCAACCGATGCTGTATATGCGCCCGCGCGGCCCACGGCGTTCACGAGTTCCGCAGCATTCGCTGCGCCCGGCAGATATTCCACCAAAGCCTGGGCCTGCGCAAAATTCACGGCCGCGCGAACCACGCCCGGCGCTTGGTTGAGCGCGGTTTCGATACGGTTCACGCACGAGGCGCAGGAAATGCCCTTGATGTCCAGCGCCGCGGTTTCCGTGGGCGTTTCATAGCCAAGGGAACGGATTTTGCGCACCACATCGCACAGGCCCGCGCTTTGGGATTCAAATTCCACGGACGCTTCCGAAGACGCGAAATTCACGCTCGCTCCGGACACCCCCGGCATGGCGTTCAGATGCTTTTCGATGTTGGCCGCGCACGATGCGCAATGCATGCCCTTGATGGGAATGAGCGCCCTGCCCTGCTGTCCCGCGGTTTCCGCAGCCATGTTTGCACCTCGACTCAAAATTATAACAGAGCGTGCGAGCAACATGTTTCACGCGGCGCATGTTGAAGAAAGCCGCCGTGAATCAAAGCCTGTGCCGGGCAGCCACGGTTTGCTATACTATGGACGGACCACAGTCCGGGCCGGCCCGGACGGAAAGCAAACGCAACCCATGCTGCAGGCGCTCCTCAAATTCATCGCACACGCCATAGATATTCTTGTCACGGGCCTGGAGCACAAAGTCAGCGCCCGCACCCCCATGTTGAGCGCGAACACGGACCTGTCCGAATGCAACAGGCCCGAATATTTCGAGCGGCCGGAACTGTTTTACGATCGCGGGCTGGCCGCGCCGGATATGAAGCCCTCGAACGAGCGCACGCGCGGCGGCATCCGCATTTTCGACTATGAGTTTCAGAGTGAAACGCAGTCGGAGCACGCGTGCAACGACACGGTCACGGGGCGCGTGTTCGAGGCGCGGGCCATGCACGGGGGCGCAGCCGCGCCCGCGCTGATTCTCATGCACGGCTGGCGCGAATGGGGCGTGCGCACGCCTTACCACTGGCTGCTCGGGTGGATTCTGGCCAGGAGCGGCGTGACCTGCATTCTGATGACCCAGCCCTACCACGGCAGCCGCAGGCCCAAAGGCACGGCGGACGGCGATCTGATGCTGAACGGCGACCTGGAACAGACCGTGGCCGCGTTCCGCCAGTCTGTGTGCGATGTGCGATCCCTCATCACTTGGGCGCGCGCAAGGTACAGCGGACCCGTGGGCGTGAGCGGGTTCAGCCTCGGCGGATTCATCACTGGCCTGGCGCTGTGCGCGGACTCGCGCATTGACTTCGCCATCCCCATCATCGCGGGCGGAGACTTGATCCGCGGCATGTGGGACAGCGTGGTGGGCCGCACCATCATCCGCGATTTCAACGCCGCGGGCGTGACGCCGGACATGGCCGAAGACGCCTGGCGCATCATCACCCCTTCGAGCTTCACCCCCCGGCTGTCTCCGGACCGCATCCACTACATCGCCGGGCGCTATGACCTGCTGATTCCCGCGGACAATGTGGAGCGCATCGCCGCGCAATGGGGCGTGACCCGGGTAACCTGGCTGCCCTGCGGCCATGTGGGCATTTTCCTGTTCGCGCGGGACATGATCGCATCCATGCTCGGGTTTGTGCGCGAAGTGTGCGGCGCGCCCGAGCGCGCGGGCGCGCCCGCTCCCGCGGCGCCGCACCGCAACCCGTAGCCCCTCGCCTCGCTCAACGAGGCTCTATTCAAAATCAAAGGAAAGCGATATCTGCCGTTCGACATAACCGGGCGGCGGTTCCTGCGCGCCGTCATGCCGCGGACAAGCGGCCGGCGCGGACTCGTCCGCGTCCTGGCGCGCGCACGCGGCGGCGCGCACCGGCGGCGCATATCCGCAGATGCAACGATCGAACGAACATGTCTGCCCGTTGTCTTTGAGCCATTGGCTGTGAACCTTGTAATCGGGCATAACCTCGCGCACGCGGTCCCAGAACTGTTTCGAGTGATCATACAACCCCACATGCGCCAGTTCGTGAATGATGACATAGTCCACAACCTCGGGCGGGGCGCACAAAAGGCGCGTGCTCAAGTTCAGGTTTCCTGCCGCCGAGCAACTGCCCCAGCGCGCTTTGACATTCTTGAGTCGCACGGACCGGATGCGGTGGCCGAAATGCAGGCCGTTGAGTTCGCGCACCCGGCGTTCTATTTCTTTTATGAAGAATTCGCCAACGCACAGGCTGATCAGCCCGTCCGCCATCTCGTTGCGCTCGTCATCTGAAAAATGCGCGGGCAGTTCCATGATTATGTTCACGGGCGGAGACTGGATGCCCCGAAGCCGGGCTTCCGCGGGCGACAGCAATTCATCGCCGTCAAGCCACGCCGCTGCGGTCTTTTTGTTCACAATGAATTTGCGCAGGATGAAGATCTGGCCCCTGATGCGCAGCATGGCCCCTTCGCGGTATTCGGGAACAGTGATGTCGTACTGGTCCAGCAGTTGCGGATTAGCCTGCAATTGTGCGCGCGCCCAAGCCGTAAACTGTTTTAGCAACGCTTTCTTGTCTTTCCTGGAAACATGCCCGGGAATGCGGATGTTGACTCCGGTTTTCCCGAAGCGCACGGTGGCGTTGTTCCGCCGCTCGATGGTAATGTTGACGGGGATCTCCCGCCCTTTGACGGAAATCACATTTTGCGCCATGACGGCCGCCCTGTTCACGGCGTTTCGGCCCGGCCGCGCGACGGTGCTGGCGCTGCTGCTGGGCGCGGGCATCTTCATTCCCGCCAGTTACTGGCTTTTCTCGCGCAATCAGTTCAACGCCTTCGCCCCCAGCCTGCTGGCCATCGGGCTTTCGGGACTTTACAACGACCGGCGCCGCCGGCGCGAGGTGCGCCGGCATTTCGCCGCCAGCGTCGCGCCAGCCGTCGTGGAAGCCGTCTATGACGACGATCGCGAGATACTGCGCGGGGGCTATCGGGACGTGACGATCCTGTTCTGCGATCTGCGGGGATTTACGCGCCTGTCGTATCAGGCGCCGGCCGAAACGCTGGTCGGCTTCATCAATGAGTTTTACCAGGAGTTGACCTTGGCGTGTGTCCGCAATCAGGGCATGGTCAACAAGTTCATCGGCGATTGTATCCTGGCCGTTTTCAATGCGCCTCTGGACGATCCCGATCATGTGGACCATGCTTTGGACACGGGTGTCGCGATGATCGCGACTGTCGAACGGCTGCGCGCCCAATGGCAGGCACGCGCGCCCGGGCTTCAGGTGGACCTGGGCGTCGGTATTCATGCGGGAACCGTCTTCTGCGGCCTGGTGGGTTCCGAGCAGAAGGAGGAATACGGCCTGATCGGCAAGGAAGTCATCGTCGCGCATGAGCTGGAGCAATGGAACAAGCCGCTCGGGACGCATATCCTCGTCTCGCGGCAGACGTATGAACGCTCATCGAAGAAGTATCCGGCGGTCGATCGCGGGGAACACGAAGTCCGGCAATATGGGGAGTTCATCGGCGTCGTTGAAATACCCGCCGGAGCGAAGAATTTTTGACCAAACACTCAGAAACACCAAGGGCGCGCGAAGCGGCGCGAACCAATGCGCAGGAGGGATGTTCGATGAAACCGACGATACTGGATTTTCACAAGATGACAGGGCCTGCGCGCGGCATCCGCAGAGGGGCGTTTGCGGGCGCCGCCGTGGTCTGCGCTCTGTGGACATGGATGGCGATGGCGGCGCCCGAGCGCAAGGCGCCCGACGCCGTGATCGCCAGTTTCAAGGGCGGCGCGGCCGTTCGCGCCGCCGGCCAGAAGACCTGGACCGCGCCGAAGATTCTGCAAAGTCTTTATGCGGGCGATGAACTGGCCGTTGAAGGCGAGGGCGCGATTGCGCTGTATCTGTTTGCACCGGGCGGGGCGGGCGCAAAGCGAACCCTAACGCTCGATCCGTCCACCGCCAGCAAGACCAAGCCCTACAGGGTGGAATCCGGGCATACCGAATCCGCGGCCGGCGACAAACTGGCCCGTGCTTTGGGCGCCGTCTCCGACGCCCTTGTCCGCGCCGACAAGGCCGAGATGGAAAGCCTCAGTTCGCGCGCCGTCGGGAGGCTGCCGATCCTCATCGCGCCGCGGGCGACGAAGGTTGCCGACGCCTGTCCGGTCTTTGAATGGACGGGGCGCGAGGAGCCGCCCGTCCGCCTCAAACTCGAACAGGACGGCGCCATCGTCGCCCATACGCAACTGGCCCCCGGCCAGAAGTCCATCCAGTATCCCTCGACCATGCCGCCTCTGCAGGCCGGCAAGACCTACATCGTGACGATTGAATCGGGCGACCTGCCGGCCGATCACAGTTATTTCATCTATCAGCCTCTGAGCGAAGAGCAAAAGGCGCAATGGGCGGCATTCGAGGCGACCTTGCCGGAAAAAGGCGATCCATCCCGCGAGACGCTGCGCGCCGCCTATGCGATCGAGGCGGGTTATTACGAGACGGCGCGCCAGATTCTCAAACAGGCGCTGGCGTCCCATCCGGCCGATACGGCAGCCCGCGAGCTGCTCATCAAGGTCTATGTGTTGCAGTGCAATCCGCGGCTGGTCGAGATGGCGCGCGAAGAACTGGCTCCCTGAGCCCGTTGGGTTTTTCGCTTGAGAGGGATGGGCGATGTCGGGAAAACAACTGTATTTGGCGCCGACGAGGTGACGAGATGAAAGTGATGTTGATTTCGATCTACGACGAGTGCTGCCTGGGGCTGAGGCGACTGTCGGCGGTGCTGAAGGCTGGCAAACATCGTTCCTCTCTCGTCCTCGTCAGCAGTTTTCGAGACGGCGTTTTGAAGATGCCTTTGCACGATGTCCAGTATATCTACCACGACCTCCCCCCCATCGGCGAGGCGGATATGGCGGCGTTGACGGATTTGGCCCGCCGTCTCGATCCGGACTTGATCGGCATCTCGGTTCGGTTTAATACGCTTCAACAGGCCCGCGCGCTGACGCACGCCCTCCGGCAGGTCTCTCGCGCCCCGATCATCTGGGGAGGAAACGATCCGACGGCAAATCCCGACCGGGCCATTGAGATTGCCGACATTGTCTGCATCGGGGAAGGCGACGGGGCGCTGGAGGATTTGATGGCGCGTCTGAGCGCCGGACAAGACTACACGGATATTCCCAATCTATGGGTCCGCCGCCGCGGCAGACCCGGCGAACCGGACGCCATATCGCGCAATCATGTCCGCCCCCTGGCGCCGGACCTGGACGCTTTGCCGTGGCCGGACTTTGCTTATCAGACCCAATACTACGTCTCGGATGGTCGCGCGCGCTGCAATTACATGTCTCCCATCAGCGATCTGAACTACGCCTTTCCCCTCATGGCGACGAGCGACTGCCCGCACAACTGTTCATATTGCTGCTCCAGCCTCCATCACGAGCTCTATGGCAACCGCGGACGCGTGCGGTTGCGTTCGGTGGACAATTGCCTGAAGGAATTGAAACATCAACTGCGGCGCCATCCCGAAATGCGCTACGTCGTGATCTGGGACGATGTGTTCGGGGTCAAACGCGAATGGCTGCGCGAATTCGCCGAGGCCTATCCCGCGCGCATTGGCCGGCCGTTCTCCTGCTATACGCACCCTAACCAGGTGGACGAGGAATACGTCGGCCTGCTCAAGCAGGCGGGAGCGGTCTCGGTTGCCATGGGAATCCAGTCGGGCAGCCGGCGCATTCGCGAGGAGATATTTCACCGCCGCACCCCCCCGGAGAAAATCCTTCGCGCCACGCAACTGCTCAATAACGCCGGCCTGCCCGTGGCCATCGACCTGATTGGCAATGTTCCCGGCGAGACCGAGGCGGACTATCGCGAAGCCTTCGAGCTGCTTCTGAGCCTGCCCGGAAAGTTCGTCCTGCGGGGCATCGCGAGTCTGGCCATTTTCCGCAATTATCCCATCGCCCGCATCCTGGAGGAGCGCGGGGCGCTGCCGCCGTGGCTCGATGGATTCAATCACACCTACGCCCCGATAACGCCCGAATACATCTTCTGGCGCTCGATTCTCCTGCTGTGCGGGCAGCCGGGGATGGATGCGCCGACGCTCCGGACGCTGGCCGAAGACCCGTATCTGCGCCAGCATCCCGAAGTGATCCAAAAACTGACCGATGCGCTGCTTTCGGCCGTCTATTTGCCGCAACACGCGGTGGATTATCCGACCGCGCTGAATCAGGCGCAGTCGGAACTGGCCACGCTCAAGGGGAGCCGCGCCATTCGCGCCGTCCTGGCTCTCAAGCGCTGGTTGCGGCGCTGAAGAAACCGGGGGGCGGGCGGCAGCATCGTTTTCGGAAGGGTCCATAACCGGGGTTTTTCCCTTGAGACAGATGGGGAGGTCAGGGAAAATGCCTTTTTTGCGGTTAAACCGCCGAAAATGAGCAGGGCTGACGGCGCAAACGGCGCCGCCGGGGCGCGCCGCGCTCGGCGCGGGGGTGATCTGGTCCGCGGGCCGATTCATCATGAATCCGCATCTGAAAAAACTTCTGTCAGACCGCAAGTCCGCCGTTCTGGAAGAATGGCGCGAGGTCATGATGCGCCCGTTTTCGAAGGAGTTTCAGGGGTTTGTGCGGCGCCAGCCGGACCCGTTCGCCAATCCGGTCGGCGGCGCCATCCGGGAGGTGACCGAGGCCGTGTTCGAGGCGCTGCTGGCCGACGAATGGGACGGCGGGCGCTTCGCGCGCGAGCTGGACCAGGTGGTCCGCATCGGCGCCGTGCAGGACATCGCGCCGTCGCAGGCCGCCGGTTTTACACTGGCCTTCAAGGGCGCTCTGCGGCAGGCTCTCGGCGCCGAGGCGGCGAGCAACGGGATGGGACCGGCGCTGCAGGAAGCCGAAGCGCGGCTGGACGCGGTTGCGCTGCAGGCCTTCGACCTGTATCTGGCGTGTCGGGAGAAGATATACGAATTGCGGGTCCACGACATCAAGCGGGGCGTCCGCGCCTTCATTGAGCCGACGTCCGAGCGCCAATTTCAGCCTCAATAGACCACGGGGAACGCAAAGGAACGGAGCATGAGCATCGTCATATCGCTGGCCATCGTGGCGGCCTTGTGCGCCGCCGGATATCTAGGGGCGACGGCCGCGGGGCTGGATTACCTGTTTGCCGTGGTGATTCCCTACGCGGCCATCGCTGTTTTTCTGGCAGGTTTCGTCTTCCGCATTCTCAAGTGGGCGTGCGCGCCGGTTCCGTTCAACATTGCGACCACGTGCGGCCAGCAGAAGAGCCTGCGCTGGGTTCGCAACAACCCTCTGGAGGCGCCGCACAACGTCTTCGGCGTGATCGGCCGCATGGCGCTGGAGGTGTTGTGTTTTCGTTCGCTGTTGCGCAACGTCAAGCACGAGTTCGTCTCGCGAGAGAACTACGAGCCGAAACTCGCCTACAAGGCCAGCATCGGGCTGTGGATCGGCGCGCTGGCGTTTCATTACTCGTTCCTGATCGTATTTGTGCGCCACTACCGGTTCTTCACGACCGATCCGCAGCTGCTCGGCGCGGTCAATCTGTTGCAATCGGTGGACGGTTTTTTCCAAGTGCTGTCGCCGACGCTCCTCGTCAGCGGCGTGGTGTTGCCGCTGGCGTTGTTGTTTTTGTTGAGCCGGCGCCTGACGAATCCCCAGCTGCGCTACATTTCGCTCGTCCCGGACTACTTTCCACTGTTCTTGCTGCTGGGCATCGCGACGACGGGCATCCTGATGCGCTATTCGGCCTGGAAGGTGGATATTCCGGCCGTCAAGGACCTGTGCATGGGCTTGATGCGTTTTCATCCCGTCGTGCCCGAGGGGATCGGGTCGATTTTTTATGTGCACCTGTTGTTGGTGTGCGCGCTGTTCATTTACTTTCCGTTCAGCAAGTTGATGCACATGGGCGGGGTGTTCCTCAGTCCGACGCGCAACATGATCGCCGCCAGCCGGATGGTCCGGCACGAGAATCCGTGGAACCATCCGGTCAAGGTCCATACGTATGAAGAGTATGAGGATGAGTTCCGCGAGAAGATGGTCAAGGCCGGTCTTCCGGTGGACAAGCCGCTGGAGGTTCCGGCCAAGGAATCGTAGAAGCGGAGAATCGAAAAATGCGGAGTCATAATACGACAACTCAAGCGCGGACGCGCGAGAAGAATCCATCGCGGACCAGAACCACCGAATCTCGGCGCCACGCTGTAAAACGCGCGATGTCGGTCGTCAGGATGAAGTCTGATATCGCGCGACTTCGCCGACAGTTGATGCGTGCGATTCCCGGCGTGCGGCGCCAGTGGGTCGATCAAGTCGATGAGATGGATCGCCTGCTGGCGAAAAAGGCGAAGTTCCATCAGCTCGCGGCCCTTTGGCAAAAGGAAACCTGGTTTTTATCGTCGATTGAAAAGGTCTCTACACACCCGGCCTATCAGCAAATCATTGGCATGGGACAAGATGCCTTGCCGTTCATTTTTCAAGAACTGGCTCAGCGGCCAGCCCATTGGTTCTGGGCCTTGTCGGCGATTACCGGCGAGGATCCCATACCCGAAACGGACAGCGGTTACGTGGAAAAGATGGCCCAAGCTTGGCTGAGTTGGGGAAAACAGCATGGTTACCTCTCGTGAAAGTGAGTTCTCAGGGTATATTCCCGGGACTTGTGACCGGGTCGTTTTCGATCGACAGCCCTTTTGACACGCGGTACAATTGCACCGCATGGGCCGTAGGGGATACAACACGCTATTGGGATCCTTCCAAGGGACGCAGATACTACTGGCTCAAGGCTTGTCCAAGAAACTACTCTGTTGAATCCTATCGCAAAGCGTTCGAGCAGCTGGGCTACAAGGTCTGTGATCATGACCATTTGGAGAAACAATACGAGAAGATCGCGCTTTTCGCCAAGAACGGCGAGGTGACACACGCCGCGCGTCAGTTGGCTTGCGGCGAATGGACAAGCAAAATCGGCACAGGCGAGGATATTCGACACGCGCTTCGCGCATTGTGTGGCGACCCATACGGCGATGTCGCGCTCGTGATGAAACGTCGCACAGACAGTACGATTAGAGGATGAGCAATGTCTGAAACCATGCCCAAGCCCGAGGAACTGACCCGGGATATCCGCTTCCAATCCACGCCGCGCAGCTGGATGGACACCCCCGCCAGCTTCCGGCCCGGCACGTGGAGCTATCCGGGAAAGCCCAAGCCGGCCGCCTACGTCGATCTGCCCAATCCGCGCGACTGGTCGCCCGCCGACGAGGACTGGAAACTGCCCGCCAACTGGCGCGAGATCATCCTCGACGGATTGCGCGACCGCATTCACCGCTTCCGTTCGCTCCAGATTTTCATGGACTGCTGCGTGCGCTGCGGCGCGTGCGCCGACAAGTGCCACTTCTTCATCGGATCGGGCGATCCCAAAAACATGCCGGTCCTGCGCGCGGAACTGCTGCGTTCGGTTTACAAGAAAAACTTCACCCTCGCCGGCAAGATCATGGGCCGGATGGCCGGCGCGCGCGATCTGACCCTGCAGGTTCTCAAGGAGTGGTTCTACTACTTTTTCCAATGCACCGAGTGCCGCCGCTGCTCGGTGTTCTGCCCTTATGGCATCGACACGGCCGAGGTGACGATCATCGGCCGCGAACTGCTCAATCTGGTCGGTCTGAACATCAACTGGGTCATCGAACCGGTGGCCAACTGCTACCGCACGGGCAATCACCTCGGCATCCAGCCCCACACGTTCGTCGATACGCTCAATTTCTTTTGCGACGACATTGAAACGATCACGGGCATCCGCATCGAGCCGCCCATCAACAAAAAGGGCGCCGAGGTGCTGTTTGTCACGCCGTCGGGCGACCTGCTGGCCGAGCCGGGCGTCTTCAGCGCGATGGGCTACATGATGCTGTTCCATGAAATTGGGCTGGACTACACGTGGAGCACCTACGCCTCCGAAGGCGGCAACTTCGGCCTGTTCACCTCGCACGAAATGATGAAGCGCCTGAACGCCAAAATGTATGCCGAGGCCAAACGCCTCGGCGTCAAATGGATTCTCGGCGGCGAGTGCGGCCACATGTGGCGCGTGATCCATCAATACATGGACACAATGAACGGCCCGGCCGACCACCTCGAAGTCCCCACCTCGCCGATCACCGGAACGGTGTTCGACAACGCGCGCTCGACCCGGATGGTCCATGTCGCCGAGTTCACCGCCGATTTGATCCGCAATGGAAAGATCAAACTCGATCCCAGCCGCAATGATAAATACCGCGTGACGTTTCACGACTCCTGCAATCCGGCGCGCGGCATGGGAATGTTTGAGGAGCCGCGATACATTCTCAATAACGTCTGCAACCACTTCTTCGAGATGCCCGAGAACACCATCCGCGAGCAGACGTTCTGCTGCGGCGGCGGGGCGGGCCTGGGCAATGACGAGAACATGGAGATGCGCATGAGGGGCGGCCTGCCGCGGGCCAACGCCGTCCGATACGTGCATGAGAAGCACGGCGTCAATCTCATGAGCTGCATCTGCGCCATCGACCGCGCCACGCTGTCGGCGCTGACCGAATACTGGGTTCCGGATGTGAAAATCTCGGGGCTGCACGAGCTGGTTGGCAACGCGCTGGTGATGAAGGACGAAATCCCGCGCGAATTGAACCTGCGCAGCGAACCGCTGAATGAAGAATAACGAGCCGACGCAAGCTCGATATGCGCAAGAATGGGTAATCCTATGACGAAGGTGACAATGGGAACCATTCAGGAAATGGCGCAGCGGATCGTGGCGGAATGCGATCCGGAAAAGGTGATTCTGTTCGGCAGCTGCGCACGGCAGGAGGCGACCAAGCGCAGCGATGTTGATTTTCTGGTGATCGCCAATGACATGCGTCCCAAACCCAAACGCAGCGCGCCGTTGTATTCGCTCCTGCGCGATTTTCACGTCTCCAAGGACATCCTGGTTTATACGCCGCAGGAAGTGGAAGACTACGCGCCGCTGCGAGCGTCGCTGATCCATCGTGCGCTGACCGAAGGCATTGTATTGTATGAAAAGCAAGGCTGATTACATTCACGAATGGCTTTGGAAAACTGGCAACGATCTGAAGATCGCCCGGCGGGAAATGGGCGCGCGCGATTCGGTTTCAGACGCGGTTTGCTTTCATTTTCAACAGGCCGTCGAAAAACTTCTCAAGGCCTGGTTGATTTGGGAGGACGTGGATTTTCCGTTTACGCATAACATCGAAGTCTTGCTGGACCTCTGCGAAGAATCCAACCCCGGGTTTGCTGATTTGCGGGGCGCTGAAATACTGAACCCATACACAGTTGAAATACGCTATCCGGATGATTTCTATTCGCCGACACGAGACGACATGATGGGCGCCGCCGCCGTGGCGGAGCGGGTGGAACGGTTCGTGCTGGACCGTTTGGCGGCCGAAGGACTGAATCTGAGAGCAATCGACCCCTATAGCAGAGCGCAAGAAAGCGACGCGCAAGGAAAGGGACCCAACGAATGAGGCTGTATAACGGCTCGCTGATTATTCCGGGGCTTGCGGTATTCATCGGAATCGTAACATTTCCGCTTTGGATCAACCAGGTCCGCGCGAAAAATCTTGACCAGTTTCAGTCCAAGCCCAGCCCTGCGGGGATGGCATGCATCCTGCCCAAGGAACAAATGCGCGCCGAACACATGAAACTGCTCATCCAGTGGCGCGACGAGGTCGTCCGCGAGGGCAAGCGCGAAACCGTCACCGTGGGGGGGCAGTCCATGCCCAAAAGCCTGACGAACAACTGCATGACGTGCCACGCCAAGTTTGACATAGGCCCTTACAAGGCCGCCGCAACTTACTGCGTGGACTGTCACAACTACGCCGGCGTGACAACGTATTGCTGGGACTGCCACATCGATCCCGGCCAGGGCTTGAGCCTGGGGCTGGACACAAAGTGACATCCAGCCGCCGCGAAGCCGCGTGAACGAGCGCATAGAGACGCCCAGGGTCATGAACAAATCATCACACGCGCGACGAAGGGCAAAGGAGCAACCGATGGGTGTGGATAGAAGAGACTTTCTGAAGTTGTCGGCCAAGTCAGCCGCCGTCCTGGCAGGCGCTAGCCCGATCCTTGCGGCCATCCAGCGCGCCGGCGCGTCGAGCGCCTCGCTGGATGCCGTCGCGCAGGGCAAACGGCTCGCGATGATCATCGACGTGCCGAAATGCGCCGCGGGCAAGGCTGCCAAGTGCGTCGAGGCCTGCCATGCGTGGCACAATGTGCCGGACTGGCGGCTGGCCGATGGCAGCGTCGATGCCAAGAACGAGGTCAAGTGGATTTGGGAAGAGCCGTTTTCGCACGTCTTTCCCGCTCAATCGCACGCCCACGCGCCCGGCAATGTCCTCCAGCAGCCGGTCCTGACGCTGTGCAACCACTGCGAGAAGCCCCCCTGCGTCCGCGTCTGCCCGACCCAGGCCACGTTCCGCCGCGAGCAGGACGGCATCGTCGGGATGGACATGCACCGCTGCATCGGCTGCCGTTTCTGCATCGCGGCGTGCCCCTATGGCTCGCGCAGTTTCAACTGGAAAGACCCGCGCGGCGCCGCCAACCTCCGCAAGCGGATCAATCCGAACTATCCGACGCGCAGCAAGGGCGTCGTCGAAAAATGCGATTTTTGCGTCGAGCGCCTGACGCACGGGCTCGAGCCGGCCTGCGTCGAGGCCGCCCAGGACGACGCGCTGATGTTCGGCGACCTGAATGATCCGAAGTCCAAGGTCGCGCAGATTCTCAAGAAAAACTGGACGATCCGCCGCAAGCCGGAACTGGGAACGGGACCGCAGGTGTATTACATCATCCAGAAATAAGTCACCGGAAGAAACTGACCCCAAGACAGTCGCTGATTGCGGGTGATTTCGCAGGGATGACTGACAAAGAACGGGATGAATTGTGGGAAGAGTTCGATACGACGATGGCGCTGTCGGTTGATGAGCGCATTCGACGGGGATGCGTGTGCACAGTCAAGCCCGTCCTGGATGAAGGTCCAGGCGCCCGGGTTTTCGACACGATGGAAGACTGTCGCCGGTGGCGCGAACGCGAACTTCCGGCATGGCTCGGATACCGCCGCGTGACGGACCGGGAATGGGAAGCCCGGAAAAGCAGCCGCGATGCGAACCGAGATCAGGAAAGCCAAAAACCGCGAATGAACAGGGATGAACACGAATACGCCTACTGCATGGCATTTGTGGAAGTCCATTCGTGTCCCTTGGTTTCGTTTCGCGGTTTAAATCAGAAGAGGAAATACGCATGATCGAGAAAGCGCTGACCGGAAGCCGCGGATACTGGGGATGGCTGTTTGCCCTGGCCGCGGTGGTGTGCGTGGGGCTGGCCGCCTATCTGCGGCAGTTCTTCGAAGGATTGACCGTGACGGGACTCAGCCGCGACGTCATCTGGGGCTTCTATATCGCCCAGTTCACGTTCCTCGTCGGCGTCGCCGCCTCGGCCGTCATGGTCGTGATGCCCTACTATCTGCACGACTACAAGACCTTCGGACGCATTACCATCCTCGGCGAGTTCCTTGCCGTCCCGGCCGTCCTGATGTGCATGCTGTTCATCTTCGTCGATATGGGCCAGCCCATCCGCGTCCTCAACGTCATCCTGCACCCGACGCCCAACTCCGTCATGTTCTGGGACATGATTGTTCTGACGGGCTACCTGCTGCTGAACATCGTCATCGGCTGGACGACGCTGGACTGCGAACGCAACGCCGTCCCGCCGCCCAAGTGGGTCAAGCCGCTGATCGTCCTGTCCATCCCCTGGGCCGTCAGCATCCACACCGTCACGGCCTTCCTGTATTCGGGCCTGCCGGGACGGCATTTCTGGCTGACGGCGATCATGGCGCCGCGCTTCCTGGCCTCGGCCTTCGCCTCGGGCCCCGCGCTGCTGATCCTGCTGTGCATGATCGTCCGGCGCGTTTCGCGCTTCGATCCGGGCAAGGACGCGATGCAAAAACTCGCGACCATCGTCGTCTATGCGATGCTCATCAACATCTTCTTCGTCTTCATGGAAATCTTCACGGCCTTCTACAGCGCGATCCCCTCGCATATTCACAGCCTCGAATACCTGTTTTTCGGATTGCGGGATGAGACCGGGACGCTGCACGCCGAACTGGTCCCCTGGATGTGGTCCGCGGCCGCGCTGGGCTTCGCCGGCATCGCGATCCTGCTGACGAAGAAACTGCGGGTTTCCGAGGGCTGGCTGGCGCTGGCGTGCGTGATGATCTTCGCCGCCACGTGGATCGACAAGGGCCTGGGCCTGATCGTCGGTGGCCTGATTGTCACGCCGCTCGAAGCCGTCGCCGAATACGTCCCGTCGCTGACGGAGCTGCTCATCACCCTTGGCGTCTATGGCATCGGCTTTTTGGTCCTCAGCTTGCTCTACAAGATTGCCATTTCGGTAAAGGAAAAGGCCGCCGACTAACGCCGGGCCGGAGACGCGCCAAATGAGTTACGAAGACGGCTGGGCGGCGATTCATTTGGAGATGCCGAAACGGGTTCCGCGGACGGAGTATTCCGTGGAATCGCACTGGCCGCTGGTGCGCCGCGTCACGGGCGTCGAGGTCGGTCCCGAAAGTCCCGCCGAGGTCCGCCGTCGCGCCAGTGTCGAATTCATGCGCGCCTGGAACTTCGACTTTTTCTGGAGCACGCTGATTGGCGGCGATCAATTCGGGCAACGCCGCGCCTTCATGGGGCACGCCGTTTACGCCGACGGCGGTGGGGACCGCAGCGACCGCGTCTCATGCCCCTTCCAAGACGTGGACGAGGTCTTGAACTTCGATTTCCTGGCCGAATACGGCCCGCGCGATCCCGCGGAATGGAAGCGCCGCTTTGAGGAGCATTACCGCAGGCAATGCGCGGAGCGGCCCTTCGGCGTCAACGTGACCGGAACCTACGTCACGCTGTTGTCCGGCTTCATCGACATCTTCGGCTGGGACATGCTGCTGACGGCCGCCGGCGCCGATCCGCAGGCCTTCGGCGCGCTGGCCAACCGATACGCGCAATGGATGATGCCGTTTTACGAGGCGCTGGCCGAAGCCGAGGTCCCCGTCGTCATGATCCATGACGACATCGTCTGGGCCTCCGGGCCGTTTCTCAATCCGGCCTGGTATCGCGAATTCGTCTTTCCCAACTACCGGCGATACTTCCGCCCGCTGCTCGACGCCGGAAAGAAGATGATCTACACCTCCGACGGCGACTACTCGATGTTCCTCGACGACATCGCGGCCTGCGGCGTTCACGGCTTCGTCATGGAGCCGATGACCGACATGGCCTACATCGCGGAGAAATATGGCCGCACCCACGTCTTCATCGGCAACGCCGACACGCGCATCCTGCTTTATGGAACGAAGCCGGCCATCCGCGCCGAAGTCGAACGCTGCATGGCCATCGGCAAGAAATGCCCCGGCTTCTTCATGGCCGTCGGCAATCACATTCCCGCCAACACGCCGGTCGAAAACGCCCTTTACTACAATGAGGTCTATGCGGAACTCTCCGTTCGCTGAAACCACAACAGGAACAGGCGCCGTCCCATGGAAAACTGGCTCACACCCGAAGAAGTCCGCGTCCTGGGTTCGCTGATTGAGAAGGAACTCTCCACGCCCGAATACTACCCGCTGACGCTGAACGCGCTGGTGGCCGCGTGCAATCAGAAGAACAACCGCGATCCCGTCGTCCAATACGAGGAGGCGTTCGTCGCCGACGTCCTGGACCGCCTGCGCGGGAAGAAACTCGTGACCAAGATCGTCGCCGGCATGGGGCGCGTGCCGAAGAACCGACAGGAGTTCACCCATGTCCTCAAACTGACCGGGCCTGAACAGGCTGCGTTGTGCGTCCTGATGCTGCGCGGGCCGCAGACCCTGGCCGAAATCAAACAGCGCTCCGAGCGCATGTATGACTTTCGCGACGCCGCCGAGGCCGAGGCCGCGCTGAACGCGATGGCCGCGCGCGCCGACCGCCCCCTCGTCGTCCTCCTGCCGCGCCAGCCGGGCCAGCGCGAAGCGC
>Ga0101944_10002846_pt1 | contig 26277 bp, 36 predicted proteins | sample DewCreD2012metaG_FD_75245 | JGI IMG/M metagenome (GOLD analysis project Ga0101944, IMG submission 75245) | Hot spring sediment bacterial and archeal communities from British Columbia, Canada, to study Microbial Dark Matter (Phase II) - Dewar... ... | reverse complement strand
TCCAGCAGGAAGTACATGATAAGGCTGAGCATTAGGGGCGAGATGCTCGACTTTGCGAGCGAGGGGGGCATATTCTCCAAGGACCGCATAGATCTGGGGACGCAGATACTGCTCAAGAGCCTCGAGCTGCCCGAGAGCGGCACGGTACTCGACATGGGGTGCGGGTACGGCGCCATCGGGATCTCGATCGCCAAGATGTCGCCCTCCCTCAGGGTAACGATGGTCGACGTCAACCCTTCCGCCGTCAAACTGGCGCGGGAGAACGCCTTGCGCAATGGCGTCGACGCAGAGGTCCTGCGGAGCGATCTCTACTCTGCTCTCGAGGGGCGGTCCTTTGACATGATCGTCTCGAACCCTCCGCTGGCTGCCGGCTATGCCGTCGTCTTCCCAATGATCGAGGGCGCTTTGAGTCACCTCAATTCCGGCGGATCCCTGCAGATCGTCCTAAGGCGTGGGATCAACGCAATACCGAAGAAGATGTCGGAGGTCTTTGGAAACTCTGAATGCATCTCAAAGAAGAGCGGTTACAGGGTCTTCCGTTCGCTCAAACCAGATCCACGGAAAGCGGGCTGCCCTCGGGATTCAGAAAGATAAAAAAAGGTCTTCACACCCATTGCTATAATGCTCCTTAAGGCGCTGCGAGCCGAGGTATCCTAGCCTGGTAGGGAGCAATCTGAATAGGCTCATGCCTGGAGCGCGGCTAGGGCTGCCCTGAGAGCTTGTGACTCTTGCGGGTCTCGGGGGTTCAAATCCCCCCCTCGGCGCCATGCATGCCAGGCGCGAATATCCCACTTAGAACCACTGGGCTCGCCTCCTGGCGCCATAAACAATCCGGATCGTCCTCGCCGATCCGTCATGCCCCTCGTCTGTCCCGCCACTCGCCCATAAAACCAGAACCGGACCAAAGCCTCCCGCCCATTAGCGGCGTAGGGAGATCCTCATGGTCTTCCAAGCCGTTAGAGTTAAATACTTTTATATTGTTCTTAATTTGCCTCGAAGTAGGGGATGCACATTGAGCTCATCGTATAAGCACATAGTGCGGATAATAGACGCGGACTTGAAGGGAGAGGACAAGGTAGCGTACGCACTGAGCAGGATCAGGGGCATAGGGATTAACATGGCCTATGCCATCACTCGCGACTGCGGAGTCGATCCGGAAGGTAGGGTCGGCCTCCTGCAGGACAGCGACATCAAGAGGCTCGAGGAAGCCCTCGCGACGATAGACCGGAAGTTCCCGAGCTACATGCTGAACAGGCGCAAGGATCCTTTCACAGGGAAGGACATGCACCTATTGGGATCGGATCTGGTCGTTGGGATTAAGTCAGATGTTGACTTGATGAGGAAGACCAAGAGCTGGAAAGGGGTCAGGCACTCCCTTGGGCTGAAGGTTCGCGGCCAGTGCACGCGGACGACGGGCAGGTTCGGAACTGCCGTAGGAGTCTCAAGAAAGGCAGTCATACAGGCCCAGAAGGGTGCCCAGGCCGGCGGAGAGGAGAAGAAATAGGCGCTAGGTGGCTTTTATGGGAGATCCTAAGAAGAGCAGAAGGAAATGGCAGGGTCCAAGGCATCCTTGGAAGCAGGACAACCTTAAAAAAGAGCTCTCGATTCTCGGGAAGTACGGTCTGAGGAACAAGAGGGAGCTCTGGATCGCGAACTCGATCCTCAAGTCGTACAGGAAGCAGGCGAGCGAGATACTCGGCCTCGATGAGGCTTCAAGGATGGAGAAGGAAAAGTCGCTCATAAAGAAGCTGGTCAGCCTGGGGCTCCTGCAGGAAGACGCCGTACTCGACAACATACTCGGGCTCAGCGTCGACGATGTTCTGGAGCGGCGGCTTCAGACAATGATCTTGAAGATGAAGCTTGCAAACACACCGTACCAGGCCAGGCAGCTCATAACTCACGGTCACATAATGATAGGCGGGAGGAGGATAAGCTCGCCAGGTTACATCGTTCGGAAGGACGAGGAACCGAAAATAACCTGCAACTTGCAGTTGCCGGCGACTCAGCTGGCTGAGGAGAGGGGTGCTTGAAGATGTCCAGGATGGACAAAGGGATGAAGTGGGGCATTGCAAACATCTACAGCTCGTACAATAACACTATCGTGCACATTACCGACCTTACAGGGGCAGAGACTGTCGCTTTCCAGTCAGGCGGGCGGATAGTCAAGGCAGACCGGGAGAAGCCATCGCCGTATGCGGCAATGGTCTCTGCGACGAGGGCGGCGCAGGAAGCCCTCGAGAAGGGGATAAGCGGCATACACATAAAGGTCAGGGCGCCTGGCGGCCACAAAAGCAAAACACCTGGCCCAGGGGCTCAGGCGGCTATAAGGGCACTCGCGAGGGCAGGGATGCTCATAGGCAGGATCGAAGACGTCACCCCGATACCTCACGACACAACAAGGAGGCCGGGCGGCAGAAGGGGAAGGAGGGTCTAGGGGGCTGGCTGGGGCGCAGGATTGGGCCTCATTCAGCTAAGTGATGGGGGTTCTTTGATGCAAGTTGAAATTCTCGGCACGGAAGACGGGCAATTGAGGGTAATGGCAAGGGGCACGGAGCCAACTCTGATGAACGCCATAAGGCGCACGATAATGTCTGAGGTGGCGGTGCCCGCAATCGATAAGGTTTACGTTGCCGAGAACACGGGCGTACTTTATGACGAGATAATCGCGCACCGCCTCGGATTAGTCCCGCTCAAGGGAGGTGAGAACCTGAAGCTCCCGGAGGAGTGCGAGTGCGGAGGCAAGGGCTGCCCCAGTTGCGAGGCCGTCCTCAGCCTGGACGTGGAAGCGACAAGCGACAAGCATCTCGTCCTCTCAGGGAAACTGAAAGCCGAGGGGACGGTCTTCCCGGCAAACAGCCAGATCCCTATAGTCGAGCTCAACACCGGTCAGAGGCTCGCGCTCGAGGCACACGCGAGGCTCGGGAGGGGGAAGGACCACGCAAAGTGGCACCCCGCGTCTGTAGCCGTCGTGAAATATGAGCCAGTCGTTGAAATAGACATGGAAAAGTGCGATCTGTGCGCCCTCTGCGTGGAGGAGTGCCCGAAGAGGATCCTTGAGGTCAGGAACAAGGCGCTTGTCGTGAACGAGATCACGAAGTGCTCGCTTTGTAAGGTGTGCGAGAGCATATGCCCCAGAGGGGCGGTGAAGGTGTCCTACAACACCTCGAACTCAATGCTCACGGTCGAGACGGCAGGATCATTGAGCAATGACGAGCTCATAACAGCTGCCTGCGACATTATCATTAAGAAAGCTAATGAGTTGAAGAAATTGATAGGTGAACTGGCGGAGGCGCAGTAAATGGTTAAGAGGACTTTGCCGACTAACCCTAAGACAAGGCGTCTAATCAAGCTCCTGAGGAAGGCATCAGCATCTAACCAGGCAGCGATCTGGAAGGATCTCTCAGAGTCGCTGACCACCCCGGCGAGGAGGAGGCCTTCGCTCAACTTGAGCAAGATCGACAAGCTTACCAAAGAGGGCGACTTTGTCGCCGTTCCCGGGAAGGTCCTCGGTTTCGGGAACCTCTCGAAGAAGGTGGACGTCGCAGCCCTCTCATTCAGCCAGTCCGCCAAGTCAAAGATAGCCGCTTCTGGCGGCAGGGCGGTCTCGCTCGAGGTACTGGTGAACCTCAACCCGAAGGGCCGCGCAGTAAAAATTCTTAGGTGATGATTATGGCATCAAGGATCTATATCGATGGCACTAACCTGAGGCTCGGAAGGGCAGCCTCAGTTATAGCCAAGCGCCTCATTGAAGGCGACGCCGTGGTGATTGTGAACGTGGAGAAGATGGTCGTCTCAGGGAGCAGGGCCTCAGTGCTCAGCAAGTATGAAAGGTGGATGGAGCTGAGGACCTACAAGAACCCAGAGGAAGTGGGGCCGAAGCACCACAGGTCGCCAGACCGCCTCTTCTTCTACGCTGTCAGGAGCATGCTGCCGAAGGCGCCGAGCGGGAAGGCCGCTTTGAAGCGGCTAAAGGTTTACCTCGGCGTCCCGGAGGAGCTGAAGCAGTCGAAGCTGGAGACGATAGGTGATGCTGACATAAAGACCCTCAGGGGTAAATACATGCCCCTGGAGGAGCTTTCAAGGAGCTTAGGGTGGGCTGTTTGATGAGCGCAAAGATAGTGGTTGTAAGCGGGAAGAGGAAGACGGCCGTCGCCAGGGCGGTAGCGACCGAAGGCAATGGCAAGGTCTTCATAAACGATGTGCCGCTTGAGCTGTTCCAGCCAGCGGTCGCAAGGCTCAAGATCGAGGAGCCTATTCTCGTGGCAGGGAAAGACGTGGCCTCCAAGGCGGACATCCATATCAAGATCGAAGGCGGTGGCGTTATGAGCCAGGCCGAGGCAGCGAGGGTCGTCATCTCAAACGCTCTGGCGGAATTCGGCGGGGAGCAGGTCAGGAAGATACTCATGGAGTACGACCGCAGGATGCTCGTCGAGGACCCGAGGAGGACCGAGCCAAAGAAGTTCGGTGGCCATAGCGCGCGAAGAAGGAAACAGAAGTCCTACAGGTAAGGTGCCAGCGTCATGATAATTCCGGTCCGCTGTTTCACCTGCGGGAAAGTGATCGCAGACAAATGGGACGAGTTCAAGGCCGAAGTCGCAAAAGGGGAGAACCCAGCGAAGGTGCTTGACAGCCTGGGGATCAAGAGGTACTGCTGCAGGAGGATGTTCCTCTCTCACATTGAGCTCCTGGAGGAATCCCTAAAGTTCTCGGTCCAGGCGGCGGAGGAAGGAAAAATATAAAAGGTGAAGCTGGGCTCATCAAAGTCACATCAATGTTACTGGGATAAGGTGTAAGTCCATGGCAACGCTCGAAACTGCCGATCTCCTAATACCGCTTGAGGTTTACTTAGCCGCCGGCATACATATCGGAACCCACGTCAAGACGAACGACATGAAGCCATTCATCTATCGCGTTAGGCCAGATGGGCTCTACGTCCTAGACGTCAGGAAGACTGACGAAAGGATCAGGACCGCCTCGAAGTTCATCGCTAGGTTCAAGGCCGAAAGGGTCTTCTCAGCGTCGGCAAGGCAGTACGGCTTCAAGCCAGTGGAAAAGTTCTCTTCGATGATAGGCGGAAAGCCATTGACGGGCAGGTTCATCCCTGGCACCTTCACAAACCCAAAGCTGACTAATTATGCCGAGCCGGAGCTCCTTGTGGTCACGGACCCGAGAGCGGACTGGCAGGCAATGGTGGAGGCTGCAGAGGTCGGCATACCTGTCCTCGGCTTCTGCGACACTGACAACCGATCGCAGCTCATGGATCTAGTGATCCCGATAAACAACAAAGGAAGGAAATCGTTGGCACTAGCATATTGGCTCCTGACGAGGCAAGTCCTGCGCGAGAGGGGCGACCTTGGCCCGACAGCGGATCTCCCGGCGTCTCTCGAGGACTTCGAGTCGAAGGTACTCGTCGCTGAGGAGGAGTATGGTGAATATGGCCTTGAGGGATAGAAGGCCCTCAGTCTCAGGCTCTTTTTATGAAGGCTCAAGGCGGGCTCTTGTCGAGCAGATCGAATGGTGCTTCCTCCACAGGGTGGGGCCTGGGCGTCTGCCCGAGAGGGGACCAAAACCCGGGCGAAGGTCAGTCATAGGCGCTGTTGCGCCCCACGCTGGATACATTTATTCTGGGCCCGTGGCTGCCCACACATACTATGAGATCTCGAAGGAACCGCCGCCCGAGGTCGTTGTCCTGATCGGCCCAAACCACACGGGGTACGGCGCCGGCGTCTCTGTCTGGGGGGGCGGAAAGTGGGAGACCCCCCTGGGGAAAGCGGAAGTCGATTCGGCAGTGGTCGCATCGATCTCAAAGTCTGGGGCTGTGGAGGTCGACGAGGACGCCCACATCCACGAGCACTCGCTCGAGGTCCAGCTGCCTTTCCTGCAGTACCTCTTTGGCGACCGCCTGAAGATAGTCCCGATTTGCATGATGCTCCAGGACTTCGAGACCGCCTCCGAGTTGGGGTCCGCGGTTGCGGCCTCGCTCTCGGGGAGGAGCTCGGTCGTGATCGCGAGCACGGACTTCTCCCATTACGTCGATTACAGGTCCGCCTATACAAGGGATTCTGAGGTCTGCGCTGCCATAGAGAGGATGGATGCGAGATCCGTCGGCGAGACAGTTAGGAGAAGGGGTATCAGCATGTGCGGCCCGGGTCCTGTGATGGCTACAATAATCGCCTCAGCTCAGCTTGGCGCGAGGTCAGCGAAGAAGCTCTGCTATGCGACGTCGGGCGACACGTCGGGGCCGAAAGCTGAGGTCGTTGGGTACGGCTCCTTCGCCTTCTTTGTCTAGCCGGGCGAGTGTCCCCGCTTCGCCCATCCCATGGGAGGATTTATATTGCCGCCAGACGAGACTGATAAGCGCCTCATTGAATTGAGCCCCAAAGGAGGAAAGCATCTGCTCAAGGCTAAACTGGTCCTGAAGCTGGGCGGCAGCGCAATCACGAAGAAGGACTCGCCTTTCACCCCGAACCTGGAAGCAATCGACCGCATAGCCCTCGAGATCGCACAACTGATCGGGGGGGCAGGCTCGGGTAGCGTCATCCTCGTCTACGGTGGAGGATCCTTCGGGCACCCAGTGGCAGTCAAGCACCTCGCGAATGGCGTCGTGCACGACGCATTCGGGGTGGCTGAGATAAGGGGGGCTATGCTGAACCTATCAAAGATAATCACCGATGCCTTCCTAAAGAGGGGGGTGCCTATCTTCGTCATAAACCCTTCGAGCTCCATGACGCTGAGCATAGACGGCGAGCCCTCTGATGGCCCATGGGTGCGGCAGGTAGAACTCTGCCTCGAGAGGGGCCTTGTCCCGGCGTTGGGCGGGGATGTGGTGATCGATATTTCTGGCTCAGCGAGGATCCTCTCAGGCGACGTCATTGCAAGGCGGCTGGCGAAGGCATTTGGGGCGTCCCTGCTCGCATTCGGGACCGATGTGGACGGCGTGATGATGGACGGGCAAGTCGTTAAGGAGGTCGCAAGGGAGGACCTTCCAGTACTGATCGCTCGCGCCTCAGGCAGGGAGGGCGACGTCACTGGCGGGATGGCGGGGAAGCTCCGGGAGATCGAAAAGTATATGCAGGGAGGGGGAGGGCCCGCCCTGATCTTCAATGCCACTAAGCCAGGATCCGTGGCTAAGCTGCTTGGGGGCGGGCATCTAGAGGGCACTTACATTAGATGAGGACCCTAAAGATCGCAACATTCAGTAATGGCGTCAGCCAATAATAATGATCAGTCGATGAAGGTGGTATGATTGATATCTGATAGGAAGCTCATGCACCTCGAGATCTGCCGGGACAGGGAAGTAGGCGCAAGGCGCAAGACCACGCACCTCTCTGATGTGGAGCTCGTCCACATGGCAATGCCCGAGCTCGATTTGGGGGACGTATCGACGGCCACCCGACTTTTCGGAAAGCAGCTCTCGGCCCCGCTGATGATCTCAGCAATGACGGGCGGGCACCCATCCGCTAAAAAGGTCAACGAGAGCCTGGGAATGGCAGCGGCCGAGCTTGCCGTCGCAATATCGGTAGGGAGCCAGCGCGCCGCTGTCGAGGACGCGCGCCTCGAAGACAGCTTCCGCGTCGTCAGGGAGGTCTCCGACAAGATTCTGGTCGTTGCGAATATGGGCGCCGCCCAGCTCCTCTCGAGGGGCGCATCCGAGTTCGCGCAGAAGGCTGTTAAGATGGTCTCCGCCGACGCCCTCGCGATCCACCTGAACCCCCTCCAAGAGCTGGTCCAGCCAAGGGGAGACAGCAAGTACAAAGGCGTCCTGAAGGGGATCTCATCGGTCGTGAGATCGATCGGCGTGCCAGTCATCGTCAAGGAGACTGGCTGCGGGATCTCGAAGGAGGTCGCAGCCCAGCTCAGCGATGCAGGCGTCGCGGCGATAGAGGTCGCTGGGGCGGGCGGAACAAGCTGGGCAGCTGTTGAGCACTACAACGCCCTCATGAATGGCGACAAGGCAAAGGCCGAGATCGCAGAGACCTTCTGGGACTGGGGCATCCCGACAGCCATGAGCATATGCGAAGCGGTCTCAGCCAGGCGGTCCTTAAAAGGGAAATTTAAGGTCATCGCTTCGGGTGGGATAAAAGACGGGATAGACGTCGCAAAGTCCCTGGTCCTCGGCGCAGACCTTGCAGGCGTCGCCCGCCCGCTCCTCATCCCAGCTTTCCACGGGCACAAAGAAGTGGCTGAGAAATTGATGAGGATCGTGCACGAGCTGAAGATCACCTGTCTCCTCTGCGGGTGCAGGAGCGTAGGAGATCTGGGGAAGGCGAAGGCCGTCATATCTGGGGGGCTCAGGGATTGGATAGAGCAGAGGGGTCTCGAGATCGGCAGGGTTGAGGAGGTTAACCTAAGATGATCGAGGATCAGCTCGCCGAAATAGCCGCAGGGATCTCGAGGATACTCGCTTCAGAGCTTTCTGGCGGCAGCGGAGAGCTCTACAGGTCTGCCTACCACCTCCCCAAGCAAGGTGGCAAGAGGCTCCGACCGTTCCTCGTTGTGAAGTCCTGCGAGATCGTAGGCGGCAATGTGGCCGACGCTCTACCGGCTGCAGCTGCGGTCGAGATGCTCCACAACTTCACGCTTGTACACGACGACATCATGGACAACGACCTCCTAAGACGGGGCGTGCCGACTGTACACATTGTCTGGGGAGAGCCGCTGGCAATATTGGCGGGGGATCTCCTATTCGCGAAGTCGTTCCAGCTCCTCCTCTCGAGAGGGGGGAGCGCGGAGCAGCGGAGGAGGGCAGCCGAAGTCCTCGCCACTGCAACTGTGCTCCTCTCGGAGGGGCAGCACCTCGACATGAAGTTCGAGGAGATGAGCACCGTTACTGAAGGCGAGTACCTGGAGATGATCTCTGGCAAGACCGCCGCCCTCTTCAAGGCGAGTGCCGAGATAGGCGCCATAATGGGGGGAGCTGCCGATCCCGATGTCGATCGCCTCGGCAAATACGGGTGGAATCTGGGGATGGGCTTCCAGATCTTTGACGATTACCTTGCCCTGAAATCAACAGAGGACGTCCTTGGGAAGGCGGTCGGGAACGACATAAAGGAAGGCAAGAAGACGCTCATCGTGATAAAGGGGCTCGAGACCGCGTCGCGGGACCAGCTGAAGGCCCTTCTCGGGAGGAAGGACGCCTCGGACGACGCCCTCGCGTCCCTCATCTCATCCCTTGAGAGCAACGGCGCGATCGAGTACGCAAGATCCAAAGCGGAATCCTACATAGAATCTGCCTTGGGGGCCATAGGGGGCTTCCCGCCCTCGGCGGCGAAAGAGTCCCTATCTGAGCTCGCGAGGCTGGCCATATCCAGGAAAAAGTAGACCCCATGCCTCGGCGCCAAATAAAGATAAGAGTATGCATCAAAATACATTATCCCGCCATCATGGCGTACGTCGTTGCCATCATGGGAAATGCCGTTAAAGGTGACTCGAATGAGTGAAGAAGCACTAAGGGCCAAGATAAGGGGGTACGCGCTGGTCAACGCCCTGAAGTTCGGGGGCAAGGCTAACCCCAAAGCTGTGGCGGGGATGGCATTCTCGGAAGATCCCTCCCTCAAGCCTCGCGCTGCCGAGGTGATTAGGCTAGCTGAAGAGGTCGTCAACGAGGTCAATGCAATGCCTATCGAGTCGCAAAGGTTGGCAGCTAGCGCAATGAGCCTCCCATCGGCCAAGGAGAGAATCAAGGAGCCTGCCCATGTACTCCCAAAGCTGCCAAACGTCGAGAAGTACGGGAGAATACACGTCAGGTTTGCCCCAAACCCCGATTCCGTCATACACTTGGGGAACGCGAGGGCCGCGATCCTCAGCGATGAGTACGCCAAGATCTACAAGGGCCTCTTCACCCTCAGGTTCGAAGATACCTCGCCATCCGTCAAGCCCCCAGAGCCGGAGGCCTATGAGAACATCAAGGAGGACCTGGAGTGGCTCGGAGTCAGGTGGGACGAGGTCGCGATCCAGTCCGACAGGCTCCAGATCTACTACGAGCACGCCGAGAGGCTGATTGAGCTGGGGGGCGCGTACATCTGCACCTGCCCGCAGGAATCCTTCAGGAAACGCATCTCGTCTAAAGAGGCCTGCCCTTGCAGGGATCTCTCCGTCGAGGAGAACCTAAGAAGGTGGAAGGGCATGCTCGACGGGAGCATCAAAAAAGGCGGCGCGGTGATGAGGGTGAAGACCGATATCTCGCACCCCAACCCTGCCATAAGGGACTGGCCCGCAATGAGGATCGACACGAAGCCGCACCCTAGGCTCGGGACCCGGTTCAGGGTCTGGCCCCTCTACAACTTCGCCTCTGGGGTCGACGACCACCTAATGGGGATAACCCACATCCTGCGCGGGAAGGAGCATGAGGTGAACATGATAAGGCAGAAGTACATGTACGGCTATTTCGGGTGGGACTACCCCGAAGCCATACACTACGGGAGGCTCAAGATCAAGGGTAGCGTGCTGAGCAAGTCCAAGATCAGGCAGGGCATCCTCGACGGGCAGTTCAGCGACTGGAGCGATCCCCGACTGGGGACCATCGCTGCCCTCAGGAAGAGGGGATTCCTGCCTCAGACGATAAGGCAGCTCATAATCGAGGTCGGCGTTAGGCCTTCCGAGGCGATGATCAGCTGGGAGAACCTTGATTCTATGAACCGGAAGGCACTCGACCCAGTCATCAGGAGGTACGTCTTCATACCGTCTCCTTCCCATTTCGTGGTGGACGGCATTCCGAAGAGGTTCGAGGCCAAAATTCCGCTCCACCCCGATCACCCCGAATGGGGCATCAGGACTTTCACCGTTCAGGAGGGGAGTGCCAAGATCGTAATCCAGTCCGCAGACGCCGAGTCCCTCAAGAAAGGGGAGGTAATCAGGCTCATGAACTTGTTCAATGTGGAGGCCCTCTCGAAGAGCGGGGGCCGATTCCACAGCGAAGGTGTCGCTGAGGCAAAAGAGAGGAGCGCAAGGATCATCCAGTGGATGCCTACGGATCTCGGCAGGGAACTCGAGGTCGTCAAGCCAGACGCAAGCAGGGATGTGGGGGTAATCGACCCATCCGTCCTCAGCGAACAGCTCCCTTCTACGTTCCAGTTCTACAGGTATGGCTTCGTCAGGGTTTATAACGAGGGGGGCGCGTTCCGGGGCTACTACGCCCATGGGTGAGCGTGGATACAGACCAAAAAGCTCATTACCCCCTTCTCGTTTCTCTTTACGAAATAAGCGATGAAGACATGAGGTAATCAAAATGTCTAAGAAACCGATGTTTGTTAGGTTCGACGTGACTCCTGAGATAATGGAGCGCGCGTACGAAACAGTGAAGCTTGCCAAAGATGAAGGCAAGCTGAGGAAAGGGGCAAACGAGGCCACAAAGGCAGTGGAGAGGGGGATAGCGAAGCTTCTTGTGATCGCTACGGACGTCGATCCGCCAGAGATAGTCGCTCACCTTCCGCTACTGGCCGAAGAGAAGAAGGTTTCCTACGTATACGTCGACTCCAAGAACAAGCTTGGTGAGGCGGCTGGGATCGATGTCCCTTCATCAGCAATTGCTGTTGTCGAGCCAGGTAAAGGCAAACCGCTCATGGAAGAAGTTATATCAAAGATAGCCGCGCTAAGGCTCAAGGCATCGCCTGAGGCAGCCCCAGCGAAGGCTCCAGAAAAGGCAGCCGAGGCGCCGAAAGAAGAGCCGAAAGAAGCGACTGAGCAGAAGGCAGAAGAAAAGCCGAAGGAGAAGCCCAAGAGGGCTCCCAAGAAGGCAAAGCCAAAGGCTGAGGCTGAGAAAGGGGAATGATCATCCCCACAACATTTTTTGGAGGAATGATCCATGAGCCGTGAGATGGGAGAAGCGTCACCCGCCGAGGTCATTCAGATCGTAGGCAGGACAGGCGTGACAGGGGAAGTGATACAGGTCCGGGTCCGCGTCAATGAAGGAAAGGACAAAGGCAGGATCCTCACGAGGAATGTCAAGGGCCCAATAAGGGTCGGAGACATACTGATGCTCCGCGAGACCGAGAGGGAAGCTAAGAAGCTGATACCTCGGTAAGTTTATTAATTCCTGGGATTTTACCTCTTTAAGCCGAGGCGTTTGAGATGGTCAGGGTATACAAATGTTCATTCTGCAGCAAGGATATGGTCGTTGGCACAGGCATGATGTACGTCAAGAACGATGGCACGATTCTCAGGTTCTGCTCCAGCAAGTGCCGGAAGAACATGCTTGAGCTGAAGCGCATTCCGCGCCACCTTAAGTGGTCATCCAAACCCAAGGTGGAGAACAAATGATCGAGCGCACATTTGCCATGATCAAGCCCGATTCTGTCGTGAGGGGCTTGATAGGCGAGATAATCCAGCGGTTGGAGCGGAAGGGCCTCAAGATTGTCGGCATGAAGATGATCCAGATCTCTGAAGGGCAGGCAGATCGACTCTACGAGGTTCATAAGGAGAAGCCCTTCTTCAAGGAACTCGTCTCATTCATAAGATCAGCCCCTGTCGTGGTCTTGGCAATCGAGGGTGAGAGCGCGGTTTCTGTCATGAGGCGCATAATTGGTGCGACGGATTCAAAGGAAGCTATGCCTGGGACCGTCAGGGGAGACCTGTCCTGCTCCAAGAGCATGAATGCCATTCATGCCTCCGACTCGCCTGAGAACGCAAAGAGGGAGCTCTCCATATTCTTCACCGAATCCGAGATGCTCCGGTATAGCAGGCTCGACGAGTCCTGGGTCTGTTGAGATCCCCTCGTTCAGGCGCAGCCGCAGCAATAGTGGGCTGGGTGCGGTCCAGACCTGCAGCATTTAAAAGTCAGCTCATGATTCTCGATATTGGTGTCCAGCATGCCCGTAAGACAGCCCATCGTCTCGGTCCTCGGTCACGTCGATGTAGGCAAGACTCTCCTACTGGACAAGATAAGGGGGAGCGCAGTCATGTCGCGCGAAGTCGGGGCCATGACGCAGCACATAGGCGCGAGCTTCCTTCCGATAAGCGTCATACAGGATTATTGCTCCCCAGTCGTCAAGGGATTCGGCGCTAGGGTGTCTCTGCCGGGCATACTGATCATCGACACTCCTGGCCACGAGGTCTTCACGAACCTCAGGGTGAGGGGTGGATCTGTCTCAGACATCGCGATCCTCGTTATTGACATAATGGAAGGGGTGGAGAGGCAGACAGAAGAGTGCATCGACATACTCCGATCAAGGAAGACGCCTTTTGTGGTCGCTGCCAACAAGGTGGACAAAATCCAGGGCTGGAAACCGATGCCTGGCAAGCCATTCATAGAGGCCTACAGGAGCCAGCCTCCCGCGATCCAAGCGCGGGTCGACGAGAAGATTTACGAGATCGTCGGCGGCCTCTCCCGGTTCGGCTTTTCATCGGACCGGTTTGACAGGATCACGGACTTTACGAAGTCTGCAGCGATAGTCCCAACAAGCGCGGTGACGGGCGAAGGAATACCCGAGCTTCTGGCACTGATCTGCGGCTTAGTCCAGCAGTACATGGTCAAGCGGCTCGGCGTCACCGACGGGCCTGGCAAAGGGGTGATCCTAGAGGCGAAGGAGGAGCCCGGTCTTGGGAACACCGTAGACGTCATACTATACGACGGAATAATAAGGAAGGGAGACCGCATCGTTCTGGGCGGGTTCGACGGCCCAAAAGTCGCGAAGATCAGGGCGCTCCTCCTCCCGAAGCCCATGGAGGACACGATGGATCCAGAGGACAAGTTCCAGTATGTCGAGACCGTCGTGGCTGCAGCCGGGGTCAAGATCGTGGCCACGGGACTCGAGGGGGCAGTAGCGGGGGCCCCTATATTCGTAGCAGACTCAGACTCATCGCTGAAGGAATTCAGCCAGAAGATCTCGGAGGAGATGGCTGAGCTGAGGTTCACGTCTGACGCAGAGGGGGTGGTCGTCAAGGCTGACACGCTCGGCTCCCTAGAGGCTCTGGTAAAATTCATGAAGGGGCAGGGGATACCTGTGAGGGTATCCGACATCGGTCCGGTCAGCAAGCGCGATCTCATCGAGGCAGCAATCGTCAAGAGGAGCAGGCCGGAGCTGGCGGCGATCGTTGGCTTCAATGTCAAGGTGACCCCGGAGGCAGAGGCCGAGGCGAGGGACAGGGGAATCCCGGTCTTCACTAGCAACGTGATATACCACATAGTCGATGACTACAGGGCTTGGTCAGAGAAGCTCGTGGAGGAGATGAGGACAAAGGAGTTCAGCCAGATATCGCACCCGGGTGAGGTCAGGATAATCCCCGGCTGCGTCTTCAGGAAGAGCTCGCCGCCAATATTCGGCGTAGAGGTCCTTGCCGGCAAGATCATGCCTGGGTACGTGCTTATGAAGGAAGACCTGCAGCCGCTGGGATCTATAAAGGAGATCCAGGACAGCGGGAAGTCGCTCCAGGAGGCCAAGCGGGGGGACAAGGTCGCCATCTCCATGAAGGGGGACTTCACCGTCGGGAGGCACGTCCAGGAGGGACAGTCGCTCCTTGTCCAGATACCGGACAACGACCTTCTACTCCTCAAGGAAAAATACGGCGAGATGCTGGACGAATCCGAGCTTGCTATCATAGAAAAGATCATCAAGATAAGGTGGTCCGCCCTCAAGATATGACTGCCCCGTGGGGTGCCCCTCTCGGAAACTTCTTTGTGGCTGAACCCGCAAAGCGTCCAGCCAGCTGCGAAAGGGATATAAAGTATCTTATGCTTCGTGAAGTTATCAACAATACCCTATTATACGGTGATTGGTTTGGTCGAGTACAAACTTGTGATATCGGACCCGTCAGACGGCAAGTCGAAGACCGTGACCGTCGCTGACGCGCAGGCGCAGCAGCTCGTAGGTCTAAAGATAGGCGACAGCATAAACGGGGAGGCGTTCGGCTTCCCTGGCAGGGAGATAATCATCACTGGCGGAAGCGACAAGAGCGGGATCCCGCTCAGGAGCGACCTTCCAGGTGGATCGAAGAGGAACGTGCTGCTGTCTGGGGGGGTTGGCTACAAGGCAGACGAGGACGGGAGCAGGAAGAGGAAGCTCGTCCGGGGAAGCATGATCACCGAAGATGTCGTTCAGATAAACGCAGTCCTGAAACAAGCCGAGGAGAAAGTGAAAGCGAGTTGAGCGATGAGAAGAAGCAGCCCGAGTGCAACATAGGCCTAACGGGCCATGTTGACCACGGCAAGACCACTGTGGTCGCCGCGCTTAGCGGCGTCTGGGCTGCCCACCACAGCGAGGAACTGAAGAGAGGGATCACGATCAAGCTCGGCTACGCTGACACCGTATTCCGCAAGTGCCCTGAATGCGCTGAACCAGAATGCTACATGACGCAGCGCATCTGCCCGAGGCACAACATCGAGACGAAGGTCCTAAGGAAGGTCTCGTTCGTTGACGCGCCAGGCCATGAGAGCCTAATGGCAACCATGCTCTCAGGCTCTGCGCTGATGGACGGCGCGATGCTGATCGTATCCTCCGCAGAGGAGTGCCCGCAGCCCCAGACGAGGGAGCACCTAGTCGCGCTTGAGATCATAGGCGTTAAGAACATCGTCGTCGTCCAGAACAAGATCGACGCCGTGCAAAAAGAGAAGGTCATGGAAAACTACAAGCAGATATTGAGCTTCACGAAAGGGACCATAGCTGAGGGCGCGCCGATAGTCCCTATCTCTGCCTTGCACGGCTCTAACATCGATTACCTCATAAAGATGCTGGAGGAGAAGGTGCCAACGCCAAAGAGGGACCCCTCGAAGCCTCCCAGGATGTTCGTGGCGCGGTCATTCGACATCAACAAGCCGGGGACACTCGTCGACAAGATCAGGGGCGGCGTCATAGGGGGATCCCTGATACAGGGGAGGTTAAAGGTCGGCGAGGAGATCGAGATAAGGCCAGGCTTGAAGGTCGAGCAGGGCGGGAAAGTCACGTATGAGCCGATCATCACAGAGATCTCGAGCCTCATGTCCGGGAGCGCCGTCGCTGAGGAGGTAGGGCCAGGCGGGCTCATAGGAGTGGGGACGCCCCTCGATCCGATCCTGACGAAGGCAGACAACCTCGTGGGGAGCGTCGTAGGGAAACCAGGGACGCTGCCTCCGACAAAAACTGAACTCCGCCTGAAAGTTTCCCTTTTGGAGAGGGTGGTCGGGACAAAGGAGATGCAGAAGGTGGAGCACCTAAAGGCACGGGAGAACCTCATGCTTGTAGTGGGGTCCTCAGTAACCGTCGGATCGGTGACGGCCGCCTACAAAGACGACGCACAGCTGCTCCTGAAGCGCCCTGTCTGCGTTGATGAGGGCTCGCGGGTCGCAATCAGCAGGATGCTGGCAGGCCGGTGGCGGCTGATCGGCTATGGATTTGTTCAGTAGGGATAGGCCCAAATCGGTCATCCTTGACACCAACATGCTGATCTTCTCAGCGAAGCTGCCTTTCGACATAGCGCACGAGCTAAAGAAGCACGGCTTCGAAACAATACTCGTGCCGTCGTTTGTCCTGTCCGAGCTGGAGTCGATCGCGTCGTATGGCCGACCAAAGGAGCGCAAATTCGCGAAGCTTGCCCTCGAAATTGCGAAGGCGTTCGATAGGCTGGACGAATCCGCCCCTGGGGGGCAAGTAGACGAGAAGCTGTTCAGACTTGCGAAGACGGGCAAGTACGTCATAGCCACGGCAGACACGCCTCTGAGGAGGCGCCTTATCAGGGAAGGGCTCGATGTCGTCTACCTCAAGGACGGCCTGCCTGTGATCAGCTGAGCGACGGCGCCTCGAGACGCCCCCCATCGTTTGGCAACAACAAGTTTTTATAGCGCATTTAACTGCCTAGTCAATAATCATTACTTCTGGTGACTGCAAATGTATAAGCTCCTCCATATGAATGATGTTGTGAGGATCCCGCCGGAGAAATTCGGTGCTCCCCTGGAGCAGGTCGCTTCTGAAGTCCTCAGGAGCAGCTATGAGGGTGTGGTGATGAGGGAGCTTGGGGCGGTCTTGGCAGTCCTCAATGTGGTTGTCTCAAACGTGGGCAAGATACTCCCGGGCGATGGGGCAATATACCACAGGGCTTCATTCGACCTCCTCGTCTATACCCCCGTAATACAGGAGGTAGTGGAAGGCGAGGTCGTCGAGGTGACTGACTTTGGTATATTTGTCAGGATAGGCCCAATGGACGGCCTCGTCCACGTCTCCCAGGTGATGGACGACTTTATCACTTACGACGAGAAGAGGGGCGGTCTCATTGGCAAGGAGACCCAGCGCGTCCTCGAGAAGGGCGTGCCAGTCCGTGCAAGGATAATAACGGTGAGCCTGAGCGGCGGGGCGTCGAGGAGTAGCAAGATAGGCATGACGATGAGGCAGCCGTTTCTGGGCGCGCTGAGCTGGATCGAGCAGGACCTCAAGCGCGCAAGCGGCGAGAAGCCATCCGTCGAAAAGCCGAGCGAGAAGGCGGGGGCATGATATCGTGAGCAGAGATGCAGAGGGCCAGTCCTCCCTCAAGAGAGCGTGCAGGAAGTGCAAGTACATCCTCTCCGAGGACGACGCAAAGTGCCCGGTCTGCGGAAGCAGCGACCTCTCCGAGGAGTGGAGCGGAATTATAATCATCGTAGACCCCTCGGCGCAGCTGGCTGAGGCCATAGGCGCCAAGCGGGCAGGCAGGTACGCCATAAAGGTGCGATGATCCTTGGGCGCCCTGAGGTTGCCAGAGAGCCTTAGGGGCGAGCTGTCTAAGCCCTATGGCAGGCTCCTTGAGAAGGGGCCGGAGGAGAATGCAAGGGAGGCCATCGCAATGATTCTCGCCTCCCGCCCAAGAAAAGTCATAATCGTGGGGGACTTCACGCTCTCGACGTTCTCAAAGCAAGGCTTCCTCCCTGACATCGGCATCTTTGACCGAAAGACGAAGCGATCCTCGTTCTCTGAGGAGTTCACCCCCACATCCAAGATAAGCAACCCACAGGGCTGCATATCAGACGAGGCCGTAGCTGCGATAAGGAATGCATTGAAGTCGAAGGAAAGGAGCATGATACTGGTCGAGGGCGAGGAGGACCTGCTCTCGATACCTTCGATAGCTATGGCCCCTCTCGGGTCGCTTGTTATATATGGCCTCCCGGGCAGGGGGATGGCCGTCATCACCGTTGATTCCGGAATGAAGAAAAAAATGAGGGAGCTCCTGGTTCGATTCGAGAGGATCTGATGGGTTTTTGCCCTAGCACCAGCCCCTGAGCTTCATTGCCTTGGTCACGCGCTCAACGGCGCATATGTACGCTGCCATCCTCATCTCAACCTTGTACCTCAAGTATGTGTCATAGACGTTGTTGAAAGCCTTGACCATGAGCTTGTCCAGCTTCTGGACGACCTCCTCATAGGGCCAGTAATAGTTCTGTAGGTTCTGGACCCACTCGAAGTAAGAAGTGCTGACGCCTCCTGCGTTCGCTAATATGTCCGGAACCACCATGGTGCCCATCTCATAAAGGATGTTGTCCGCCTTTGGGGTCGTCGGCCCGTTCGCACCCTCGAGGACGAGCCTTGCCTTGATCTTATTCGCGTTCTTTTCTGTGATCTGGTTCTCAAGGGCAGCAGGTATCAATATATCGCACTTTAGCTCGAGCAGCTCCTCGTTGGTGACGTTCGTGGCGCCAGGGAAGTTCTGTACGCCGCCAGTGTTCTGCTTGTACTTCATCACCTTCTCTACGCTTAGCCCATCGGGGTTATAGATCCCTCCCTTCGAATCGCTGAGCCCGATGATCTTGCACCCGAATTCCTCCATGAACTTCGCACTATAGTACCCTACATTCCCAAACCCCTGCACGACCACGCTGGCTTTCTTGAACTCAATGCCGAGCTTCTTAGCCGCCTCGCGCGCTACAAACGATAGCCCCCTCCCCGTGGCCTCGCCCCTGCCTTCAGAGCCACCTATCTCGACCGGCTTCCCCGTCACAACGCCCGGTGCATTGTAGCCGAGGTATTTGTTGTACTCGTCGAGGAACCACGCCATCTCTCGCGGGCTGCTGTTCACGTCAGGCGCCGGGATGTCGAGCTGTGGCCCGACTATGTGCCTTATGGCAGCAAAGTAGCCCCTCGAGAGCCTCTCGAGCTCCCCCAGGCTCATGGACTTCGGATCGCATGCGATCCCTCCCTTGCCTCCGCCGAGAGGGATGCTGGCTACAGCACACTTCCAAGTCATCCAGATGGAGAGCGCCATCACTTCCTCCATCGTGACATCCGGATGGAACCTTACCCCTCCCTTGAAAGGACCTAACGCATCATTGTGCTGGGACCTGAATCCCTTGAATACCTTGACCTTCCCGTTGTCCATCATTACAGGGACATATACGCACAGTACCCTCTTGGGGTACTTGAGTATCTCATGCAGGTTGGGGTCAAGTTTTATTATCTCTGCGCATTTATCCAACTGCGCCATCGCCATATCATACGGATTCTTTTCCATTATGGCTTCACCTAACCCTTTTTGGTCTCAACTCGTGCAAATAACCCTTATTTAACAATTCATTGAAAAATGATAGATTGATGACTTATGGTCGCGTCGATCTCACCTATGTCCATAGCGCCCGATGCTACCTCGGATCGCCCCAGCGTAACAGGAAAGCTAAAAAAGGAGTACATCTTTTCTAAAGCCCGAATGGATGTGTTAAGATGTCATCCCAAGATGTCTCGTACCAGATATCTATTATCGAAGACAAGATGAACCCGATCATGGAGAGAAGGGAGCTGAAGATAGAGGTGGCATCGCAGGCTACCCCCAAGAGGGATCTATTGAGGAAGTCGATCGCAGCGTCGCTCAAAGTGCCAATCGAGAGGGTATTCGTTAAGAACGTCGTCTCTTCGTTCGGTACAAACGTTGCCATCTGCAAGGCGCATGTCTATGAAAGCGAGGAGAGGGGGAAGCAGATAGAGCCTAAATACATCCAGCTCAGGAACCTTTCGAGGGCAGAACGCAAGGCAGCGATGACCCCAGCCCCAGCGGAGCAGGGCGCCCAACAGAAGTAGGTGCATATCGCTTATATGGGTCCTCAAATGGTGATATATCATGGTCAAATCATCCGAGCTTTATGAAGCCGACTACGAAAAAGAGACCGCAAAGCCAAAGAACAAGAAATGCTCACGGTGCGGAAGGTTCATGGCAAAGCACATGAAACCGAACCCAAGGTGGGCCTGCGGCTACTGCGGCTATACCGAGTTCATCAGGCAGTGACGAAGGATTAACTAAAAATGAGCTCAGTGCATTGCGTGCTGGGCATCGAGAGCACTGCCCATACTTTTGGCTGCGGAATCGTCTCCTCTGACCGTAAGGTACTCTCGAACATCAAATCTGAGTACACTCCGAAGACCGGTGGGATCCACCCCCGGGAAGCGAGTCAACACCACACCACCGAGGCGCCGAAAGCAATAATGGAATCGCTTAAGGTCGCTGGTCTCAGGATCTCGGACATCAGCGCTGTGGCTTTCTCAGCTGGCCCTGGTCTGGGCCCTTGCCTGAGGACAGGAGCCACAGCCGCGCGCATGCTCTCCCTAATTTCAGCGAAGCCCCTTGTCCCCGTGAACCACTGCATAGCGCATATAGAGATCGGGCGAATGGTCACGGGCGAGGAGGATCCGCTTGTGGTATACGTATCCGGCGGGAACACCATAGTCTCGGCGTACTCGGGCGGGAGGTACAGGATCTTCGGGGAGACATTGGACATTGCGCTCGGCAACTGCCTCGATACTTTCGCCAGGTCGGTCGGGCTCGGACATCCGGGGGTGCCAAAGCTCGAGGCACTCGCCGACGAGGGGAAGGAGTTCGTCCCACTCCCTTACGTGGTCAAAGGGCAGGACATGTCCTATTCAGGCTTGTTGACCACCGCGGTACGGAAGTCGAAGGCTTGCGACTTGAGGGATCTTAGCCTAAGTCTCCTCGAGGTCGCCTACGGGATGCTCGCCGAGGTGGCCGAGAGGGCGCTTGCCCACACTGAAAAGCCCTCGCTTCTGCTAACGGGGGGCGTGGCGAGGAGCGGAAGGCTCCAGAGGATCCTGAAGTCGGTATGCAGTGAGCACTCGGCCAAGTTTTACGTTGTGCCCCCTGAGCTTGCTGGCGACAACGGCGCAATGATCGCCTGGACAGGCCTCCTTGCGCTCGAGAGGGGCGTCGAGGCTCCGATCGAGAAGAGCCTTGTGAGGCCGAGGTGGAGGCTCGACGAGGTGGAGATACCATGGCGATGATCACGAGGGGACCTCTCGTGAAGAAGGGCGCTGAGGCCGAGCTGAGGCGCGGAGAGTGGCTTGGCTTCGACGTCATCTTCAAGAAGAGAGTAAGAAAGGAATACAGGAACGCCGCCCTCGACTCCTACATCAGGGGGGCGAGGACATCCCTTGAATCTAGGCTCCTTGCTGATGCCCGGGCGTGCATGGTCCCTACCCCTATCGTCTACTTTGTCGACATGGAGGCGTTCGAGATAGTGATGTCCTACATACCGGGGGAGCCGCTGAAGAAGCTTATTGACGGCATGGACGATGCAAGGATGCGCCTTGCCTTTAGGGAGATCGGCATCTCTGTAGGGAGGCTCCACCGCGGAGGGATAGTCCACGGCGATCTGACGACCTCCAACATCATCTCCGCAGGGAGGCGCCTCTACCTGATTGACTTCGGGCTGGGAGAGCATACAACTAGTACGGAGGCAAGGGGTGTTGACATACACCTCATGAGGAGGGCACTCGAGAGCTCCCACCACTCGAGATCCAAGTCGGCATATGATAGCTTTGTCGAGGGGTACCGCTTGGAGATGGGGGAGGCTGCTGCCGATGTGCTGCGGAGGGTTGAGGAGATAAGGAGGAGGGGGAGATATGTCGAGGGAGGGCGATGAATCGCTATGGGGATTAACAGAGTGATGAGCGGGGGCGCCAATCCTGATAGGTAAAAGGGAGATACTCTTCGCCACAGGCAACCCTCACAAGGTCGAAGAGGCAAACCGCACCCTCTCCCAGTTCGGCATCTGTCTGAGGATCGCCAACTGCGAGAAGGTCGAGATCCAGTCCGATTCTCTCGAGAGGATCGCCGAGCATGCGGCAGCCAGCGCAGCCGCGAAGCTCGGTTGCCCAGTAATCGCTGAGGATTCTGGTCTCTTCATCAAGTCCTTGGGAGGCTTCCCTGGACCTTACTCGTCGTACGCCTTCAAGACGATAGGCTGCTCGGGTATCCTCAGACTTATGGAAGGGGTCTCAGACAGAAGGGCGGCGTTCAGATGCTCCATAGCGTACGCTGTGCCGGGCAACCCGACGCTCCTCTTCGCAGGGGAGGCTCTGGGCTTCATCTCTGACTCGGCGAGGGGGACCCGAGGCTTTGGCTTCGACCCGATCTTTAAAAGCAATGAGGGGAGGGGCCTCACCTTTGCAGAGATGGAAGCAGAGGAAAAGGACCGCATATCGCACAGGGGGAGGGCATTCAGGAGCTTCGGCGACTGGTGCATCCGGTCAGAGGGCAGCACGAAAACTTAAATAATTGTGTTCAATTCTATGGTTTGCTCAGGTGTCTTCATTGAGGAAGAGTAAGACTAAAGGAAGCTCACATTCGATCAGGCCGATCGAGAGCGGAACCCCGAAGTGGGTCAAAGCATCAGTGGACGAGGCAGAGTCGCTGATCATGGACTTTGCAAAGAAGGGGATCCCGCCATCGCAGATCGGCGTTCTACTCAGGGATCAGTACGGCATACCGCTCTCCAGGCAGGTCACAGGGAAGAAGCTCAACAAGACCCTCGCCGAGAGGGGGTTGGCCCCAAAGCTGCCGGAGGATCTATTCAACCTCATCAAGCACTCCAGCGCCATAAGGGCTCACATGGAGGAGCACCCTAAGGATATGAGCTCCAAGAGGGGGCTGCAGCTCCTGGAATCGAAGATCAACAGGCTGGCGAAGTATTACAAGTCAACAGGCAAGCTCCCCCGCGATTGGAAGTACTCCCCGGAGAAGTCTTCAATCCTCGTCAGGTAAGCTGATTTGGCGATCTGAGAGGAGGATCTTTCATGCCCCTCACTGGCGGATCTTTTCATGATCTAGAGAGTAGAGCCTCGGCTGTTGCAAACGAGCTCCTCTCGATCAAGCCAGAAGAGAGCGTCCTGATAATATCGCATCTGGACGCCGATGGCCTCGCTGCAGGTAGCATACTCCTCTCAGCTCTGGTTAGGTCCGGCGCCCAGCCCCACCTTAGAATCGTAAAGCAGCTAGAAGGCGAGGTCATCAAAGAGATCTCCGCCATGAAGCCAAAGTACGCCGTCTTTACAGACATGGGGAGCGGTCAGAAGTCGCTCCTCAAGGATCTGACGGAAACGAAGCCCATAGTGGTCGACCACCACCAGCCCGAGAAATCCGACATAGACCTCTTGGAGGTGAACCCGCATCTGAGTGGCTTCGACGGCTCGAACGATCTATCGGCAGCCGGGACAGCGTACCTTGTCGCAAAGAAGATGGCGGAAAGCAACTCTGACCTCTCGACGCTGGCGATAGTAGGCGCCCTGGGGGACATCCAAGACAAGGGTGAGAGGGGGGCATTCGTGGGGATCAACTCAATTATAGCCGAAGAGGCTGTAAAAATGGGGCTGATGACAGTCAAGAAAGGTCTTAGGCTCTACGGCTTTGAGTCACGCCCGCTCGTAAAGTGCATGGAGTATACGATTGAGCCGTTCCTGCCTGGGCTGAGCGGCGACGAGGGAGCGTGCTACAAGCTCCTCAAGGGGATCGGCATTGATCCACGCCGGCAGGACGGGAGCTGGAAGTCAGTCTCGGACCTCACAAAGGACGAGCTGAGGACAGTGATAAACGGCATGATCAAGTACATGATCTCCCAAGGCATGACGAGCAGGGAGGCTGAGAGCATAGTTGGCGCGGTCTACGTCCTGAACAACGAGCTGCCGGAGACGCCGCTCCGCGACGCGCGGGAGTTCGCCTCCTCAATCAACGCATGCGGGCGCCTCGGCAAGTTCGGGCTCGGCGTCTCGATCTGCCTCGGCGACCGAGGAAACGCCCTTTCTGAGCTGAAGGAGATCCTCCAAGATTACAGGAAGGCAATATCAGGATACTTGAAGTGGCTCCAGAGCAGCGGCGAAGCTGTGAGGGTGCTGCCAAACGTGCAGGCGATACTCGGAGGCAGCGTCGTCGACGAGAAGATGATAGGTACGCTCGCCTCGATAGCCTACTCGTCGAAGCAGTTCACGACTGAGAAGCCCATAATCGCATTCGCAAAGGCGTCCAAAGGGGTCAAGGTTTCGGGGAGGGCGACCCCAGATCTCGTCAGGAGGGGGCTTAACTTGGGAGCCGTCATGAAGGAAGCCTCAGAGAAGCTCGGAGGATCAGGCGGCGGGCACAACATCGCAGCAGGCGCCCAGATACCAGATGGGAAAGAGGCAGAGTTCCTCTCGATAGCCGACGCACTCGTGTCGAAGACAGTAAGCGGTGTTAGGCTTTGAAGTCGGAGATAGTTTTCGTCAGGGAATATGGCGACTCCTCGAAGGCAGCAAAAGTGATGCGAGCAGTCAGCCCGGACAACCAGGGCGCCCCCGATGACACGTCGATTGAGATGCTTATCGAAGGGGGATCGCTCGTAGTCAAGGTCGTCTCGACCGCCGACCTCCCCTCGTTCCTGCGAACAATAGACGACTTGCTTTCGTGCATCCAAGTCGCAGAGAGGACTCTCTTCAAGGTTGAATGATGGCCTGAAGCGAAGAGCTGAAAGCTCATGGATCCCTGAACGCGCCTACCATCGACGCGATGAACCATGGTGCGAAAGCTAACCCGGCTGCCACCTCGAGTATTGCTATGCCGTACCCAATGCTGGGCCTCACCATCAGGGCGAGCGGTATCAGCGCCGTAACCGAGAGGAGGGAGGCGCGAGACCCCCGCTCGAAGAAGTAGACGACGCTCGTCGTAAATATCATGGAGAAGACGAAAAGGGCGGCCGCTATGTGGAGCAGCCCAAAGGACTCATTGAACGCCCCCGCGAGCTGGACGCCAAAACCAGCTGCAGCCAGAGAATATGAGGTGTACTTCGCGTGCGGCCTGAGGAACGCAAGCGCGTAGACTACCATCAGCAGCCCGCTCGCCGCAAGGCCGCCATTGAATATGGCCGCGACCCCGCCGCGCCCCACATGCCCAAAATCGCTAAGCGCATTCGAGTTCCATCTGAACCATGGCGAGGCAGCGGCGCATGCCAGCACAGCGATTGCCATGACTCCTGGCGTCGAAAGGCCTATCGCTACCCCCAGCACCCGCCTCTTCTTTTCCATGAACACACTCCTCCCTCTCCCTCAAAAAGGCTATCGGTCCGCTGGGACTAGCTTTTGCAACATCCTTCAGTAACCTATCACAAAACGTCAGCCATTCTGCTGATTAAGTTTATATTACCGTTCCTCTTTTCTCTCCTAAGACTGCGGTGATATTCATGTCTGAACAGAAAGCACCTGCAAAACTGAAAGACAAGTGGCGTCAGAAGAAGTGGTACGTCGTTGTCGCTCCAGCTGCATTCGGGAACGTCGAGATCGGCAAGACCCTCTCGGATGACCCGCAGAAGCTCGTAGGGCGGATCCTCGAGACAACCCTCTACAACATTACCGAGGACTTCTCGCTCCTTCACGTGAAGCTTTTCTTCAGGATCACAAAGGTCGAGGGCGATAAGGCGTTCACTATATTCACCGGCCATGACTTGGCGAGGGATTACCTAAGGAGCCTCGTCAGGCGTGGGAGCTCACGGATCGATGGGATCTTCAACATGACTACGAAGGACGGCTACAAAGTCAGGATTGGGATAATCGCCCTCTCGACGGTGAGGACAAAGAGCTCCCAGAAGCACTCGATACGACACCTCATGGAGGACACGGTGAACAAGAAGAGCGCCCAATTCCTCTATGACGAGCTGGCGCAGCAGCTTGTCTTGGGCAAGATCGCCTCCGAGATATACAACGCCGCAAAGTCCGTATACCCTCTGAGGAAGATCGAGGTCAGGAAGAGCGAGCTCGTCGAGGTCGGCGCACCCTTGCCGCCAGAGGCAAAGGTTGCCCCTGCTGAGGCGCAGCAATAACCTATTTCTATTCCCGCCCCCTATTCTTCTATTGGTGTTCTTTCAGGATGGGGGACCTCGTAAGCAGCTCAGGGATAAGGGGGGTTGCCATGGAAGAGGTGACTCCCTCCCTCCTCATGGGGATAGGCATCGCGCTCGGATCCGAACGGAAGGGGTGCCAGATCGTCGGCCACGACGTAAGGTCGTCCTCCCCCCTGCTGGCGAGAGCATTGGCGTGCGGCATTAACGCCAGCGGCTACGACGTCCAATAAGAATACTACATCAACGATTCGGGCAGGCAG
>Ga0101944_10002845_pt1 | contig 26280 bp, 15 predicted proteins | sample DewCreD2012metaG_FD_75245 | JGI IMG/M metagenome (GOLD analysis project Ga0101944, IMG submission 75245) | Hot spring sediment bacterial and archeal communities from British Columbia, Canada, to study Microbial Dark Matter (Phase II) - Dewar... ... | reverse complement strand
TTCGGGGTTGATGTCCTGCAGGACGATGTGCATCCCGCGCAGTTCCGGCAGGCAGGCGATGTCAGTGACGAATTTGTGCGTCCAGCCGTAACTGCCGCCGCCGATCAAGACCAGTTTGGCGCCACATACGTCAGGTTTTGTGGGCATGACGCTGTTCCCTCCGGCCTTCATGGATTGCCTTTCATGGCTTGAGTTTTCGGATGAACCGGGCGGGGTTGCCGCCCCAGATTTCGCCCGGCGGCACGTTCTTGACCACCACCGCGCCGGCGGCGATGACGGACTCCCGGCCGATGGTGACGCCTTTCACGATGATGGCGCGCGTGCCGACGAATACCCCGTCCTCGATGGTGACCGGCCGATGCGGGATGTTGACATTGGCGATGCGTTCCCGGAGATCGAGCGAATGGAAATCCGTATCCATGATCATGCAGCCCGCGCCAAGGTTCACGTCCGCGCCGATACTCACCCGCGCATAGGCGGCGATCATCGCATTGGAGATGCCGGTTCGGTCGCCGATTTCGATCAGCGCCTCGGAGCCCTTGAACAGCAGCACGGTCCGCTCGCCCGCGAGCGGGTTCGCCTCGAAGCTGGAATTGATGACGACGTCCACGCCGAACTTGAAGCGCCCGCTGACGTCCGGCGCGAAATTGGCGACGTGGATGCGCCCCTTGATCGAGGGCAGCGGCCCCTCGACCCGGTAGGGCGCGAACTGCGCGCGGTTGAATTCAAGATCGGATTGATCGCTCATGTCGTTGTCTCCGTTCACTCCTTCACGTTCTCCTATTCAGGCGGCCAGGGCGATGCCAGGCCGCGGCGTCCGGTCCGGGTCATGGTTCGTTTCATGCGCTGCCCTTCAGACCCGATTGCGCGGGTGCTGCTGGTCTTCGCTTTGCAACGGCTGCCGCGCCAGCCAGCGGTACCAGCGGGTGTTGACGAACGGCTCCATGGCCGCGTCCATGCCGTCGGCCTGCTCGCAGCGCACCATCCAGGCGGTGAGCTGTTCCATCAGCCGCTGCTTGATATGGGCGTACTGCGGATCGTCCCACAGATTGACGGTCTCGTCCGGACGGGCCCCCATTCGGAAAAGCTGTCCCCGCTCGGGATGCACGGCATGGAAGATCAATTTCCATTCCTGGTTGCGCACGATCTTGACGTTGTGGGTTTCTGAAAAGACGTATTCCCGCGCGGCGCCGGGGCAGCCGTCCAGCGCGGGCAGGAAGCTCTCGCCCTGGACGGTGGGCGGAGTCTCAAGCCCCAGGCGTTCCCACAAACTGGGGAAGACGTCCACGTTCTGGAACAGGCCCTCGATGCAACGGCCATGATCGTCACGGGCCGGATCGTAGTAGATGAAGGGGATGCGGATCAGGTCGTCGTAGCCGGGAATATTCTTGCCGAGTTGCCCCCAGTGCCCGGCAAAGTCGCCGTGGTCGGCCGTGAAGATGACGATCGTGTTGCCGGCCAGGCCGGTCTTGTCGAGTGCGTCGAGAATCCGTCCGACCTGTTCGTCAATCTGCGTGATCAGCGCCAGGTATCGGCACACGGCTTTCTGGAAAATCCGCGGATTCCCGCGGACGGAACCGATATTCCAGAAGGTCTCGATCATGGCGCGCTGGCCGACCCGCGAGCGCTCGAACCGCTCGTAGGCGTCCCAATCCACCGGAATGGCGGCCGGATCGTACAGGGAGTCGAATTCCGGGCTCGGCGTATGGGCGGCGTGCGGCGGGTCGAACGTGCACCACAGAAAGAAAGGCCGATCGGATTCGTCGTTCAGAAACTCGATGGCCCTGTCCGCCGTCCAGGTGATGCGGTGCTTCGCATTCGGCAGCAGGGAGGGGGCGGACATGAATTGCTGGTGGAAGGGGGGAACGTTGTCGTTGTCCTTCAATCCCTCCGCCTCGAGCATCTCTTTGTAGTCTTGGAGGGTTCGGACATGCTCGAAGTGCCGGAAGATCTTGTGCGGGACGTGCGACTTGCCGCAAACCCCGGTGCGATAGCCGGCCGCCCTGGCTTCCGCCACCATGTTCGGCAAGTCGCGCTGCAAGTCGCCTTGATTGGCCATGTGGCCATGAGTGCGCAGATACGCGCCGGTGAAGAACGACGTGCGGCTCGGAGCGCAGATGGCGCTGCAACTGTACATCTGCCGGAACCAGGCGCCTTGGGCGGCGAGTTTGTCCAGGTTCGGCGTCTTGACCAGCGGATGCCCGGCAAAGCCCAGGGCGTCCGCGTGGTGCTGATCGGTCATGATGAAGAGGATGTTCGGCCGTGACGACGTCTTCGTGTTCACCGGAAGTCCTTCCTTTCTACCTGGCGGTCTCCATCGGTTCCAGAGCCACCAGCTTAACCGCGCCCGGCGGCATCTCCCGCAAAGGCAATGCGTTGCCATTCACGGGAATCTCGAGGCGTCCCAGCGACTCGGCGTCGCAAGCTCTGAATTGTCCCTCCCGCAGACCCAGTTGCTCCAAATCCAGGCGCAGCTCGTAGCCGTCTTGACCCTCGCGAGCGAGCCGGTCGGATCCGCGCGTTCGGGGGCTGTCGTTCAGCGTGACCACGAGGACCCGGCCGGTTGACCGCTGCACATAAGCGCTGGTCAGGGATCCCGCCCCGGCCGTGGCGGGAGGATGCGCCGCGTAGTACGGCAGGAATTCCACGCTCGGCTCGGCCATGCCCCACCAATCCAGCGGATAAGTGAGAACCGCGTTGTAACCGTCCACACTGCCCCAGCCGTGGATGTCGTGCAGGAGGAAAAGCCCCATGACCTTGCGCGCCTCCCGCAGCCGCGTCTCGTCATGGGGCAGGTTACGCTGAACGAAGCGGGTATCCACCAGCGGGACCTGGCCGAACATCCGGTAACTGAACAGCATCCGCAACCTGTCGTCCGTAAGGCCCGTCCGCATGCCGCCAGTCTTCATGGAAGCCAGAATATCGCTCCATCCCATCCACTCCCCGTCGTAGATTGCGTCCGCGAAACTCAGAACGGGCATGATCTGGCTCGTGGCGGGATGCACCAGGATGACGCCATCCGCCCCGCGATGCCGCCGGACGAGGGCGTACACGCGCCGCATGAGTTCGCGGCCCGCCAGGATGGGCAGGGTGGGTTTGAGGGTCCCATCGCGGTCCACATAACCGAACCCGGCGCGCAGATTCAGGGATGGCTGCTTGCCGGCAAACCCGTCGAAGTAGAGCCCATCCACGTCATAGCGCCGGAAGAGGTCGTCGGCCATCCAGGCGTAGTGATCGCGATAGCTGGATGAAGGGTTCACGCGCGCCTCATTCCAGCCGCCCGGCTTGCCCCAGCGAATGCTGACGGGCTCGTTGCGCCACTCGGGGGCAAACCGGCTCCACTCGGGAAGGCAGGCAAAAAGATTCGTCTCGCCGAATCGCCGCACCCCCATGAACGTCGTGGACGTAAAGGGCAGCCATTTCATGGGAGGCTCGAAACGGCGGTGCGGCCCGGAGGGGTCGCGATCGGTCAGCAACCAGCCCGGAGCGATGGACCACCACGAGTAGTCGAGCGCCAAGGGTGTGTAGATGTCCGGCCGACCGAGCCGTTGCGGCGTCGGATTGCCCCAGCCGCGCCAACCCGGCGGCCGGGGCCGCACCGGCGTGGCCATCAGTCCGAAGGCGATCGTGAACGCGGGCGGCATCGCCACCGGCTCGCGCACCATGTGGATTCGCATAACGCCGCCGCCCGGCGTGCGCCGCACGCTGAGCGCCTGCTTCGGATCGCTGCCGTACCACCCTTGATCGGATTCGGCGAACCACTGCAAGCCCGCGTCGTCGTTCCCGACGAACAGGCAAAAGCCGCCGTCCGCGAAGGAGCCCGTCCAGGGATTCTTGTCGGGAAACCAGCAGGTACGCCGCGCCGGGTGCTGGAGGAATACGCAAAACTCCTTGCGCAGCGGAATCTCCACGTACATGCCCTCGTTGGTAGCCGCGGCCTCGCTCCGGAACGCGAACTCGCTCCATAGCATGCCGTCGTATTCGACGCGCGTGTGCGCGGCAACCCGGAAAGCGCCCATAACGCCTTCCGACGTCAGAACCACCCGCGTGGGCGATGACGTGACCACCGTCGGGGGCGTCCATTGCACGGGCGCCACCTGGTCCGCCTCGCGGAAGTTCCAGGCGACAGGCGCATCGAGCAGTTCTCGGCCCTGACTCAGAATGGACATCGGGAGAGGACCGTCGAACCGATACGTGCGTCCCCAGCAGGAGACCGCGACGGTTGCGCGCTCAGCCGCGGCCGATGCCCCACCCTCTTTCACCTCCAGCGGCGTCCATGGCGGCAGCACGATGTCTTCGGCGCCCAGTGTGTTGCCCAGCCACGGCGGTTGAACCTTTTCGAACGCCACGGCCTCGCTTTCGACGCCCCCATCGGCGATCGCCCTGGCCGTATACGCCCCGGCGGGCGCTTCGGCCAGCGACAGGACCAACTCGCTCCCTCCATGCCCCGCGGGGAGCGCGAAGCGCGCCTCGGCCGCCTGGTCGCCATTCTCCGCGCAAACCGCCACCCGCCCGCTCACGTCCGCGGCGGACGTGGTGAGCAGCCGCGCGACCAACTCCGAGGTGGTCTGATAGAACTCCGCTTCCAGCAACAGCCCTTCAACCCGTGGCATGGCCGCAAAAGCGGGCGCGCCCTCTCGATAGATCAGTTGGGCTTCCCTTTCGGTCACAAAACCTCGCAACAAAGCGACGTCGTCGAGCAGGCTTTCCCATGGTCGCTCCGCCAGAGGGCGAGCGGCGTCCTCGCAACCGGGATCGAAGAACAGCGGGCCGTTATCCTTTTTCCATCCCAGATAGAGCCGCCTTCCCAGCCGACGCAGGCGGATTTCGGGATTGCGCGTGAAGCCGGCGAGAGCACCGTTCAGGTAAACGGCCTGATACCCGTCGCGCCACGTGAAGAGGTAGTGGTACCACACGCCGTCCTTCAGCACGCTTTCCGCGTCATCGGCCGTGTACAGCGGGGCGGAACAAGCCACGCCGGCCGGGAAGCCCCCGATCAGTTCACCGCGGTCGTACAGAGGCATGATAAGCCGGCGGCGCGGCCACTGGGTCTGGACGGCAAACTGATGGCTGCTGCGTTCGGCATCGGTGTGGATCAGCACCTGCAAAGCGTCGCCGACGGCGCCGTCCCAATTCGTGCCGGCGGAAAGCCAGAAACTGAGCGTCCCCTGCGCGGGGTTGAAATCGGGCGGCAGGCGGAAGGCGACCGCATCCCGGCCGTTGCGCAGCTTGAGCGCCTGCCCCGAGCGGCCGGCCACAAGCCGCGGCTCGCCGATCGTTTCCAGCGCGCCTTGAGCCGTCAATCCGGCGTCGAACGACACGTGCAGGGCCAGCCGGTCGGACCCCTCGCCGCCGCTCGCCGCAACCGCCAGCAGCCCGAGCGAAACAAGCATCCGCGCCCCATGAATCCTCGATTTTCCCATCGCTATCTCACGATCCTTGGTTCCGAAACGGCACCCCCGCAACTCGTAATCCCAATCCCGCTCGTAATCCTAATCCTAATCCTAATCCCGCTCGTAATCCTAATCCTAATCCTGCTCTTAATCCTAATCCCAATCCTGCTCTTAATCCTAATCCCGCTCGTAATCGTAATCCACCCGCACTCATTCTGGACATTCTGCGGCGTAGTCGGATGATTCTTCATATACGCGGCTGGCCGACGTGCTGCGGATAAGCCCCACGAGCATCGAGACAATGCGTACGAGGATCGCCTTTCCGGAATCCGCTGACTCGATGAGGTTCTTCGCGACCAGCACATCAAGACACGCGGCACATTCCAGCGCAGAGCCGCGTGCGATGTCGAAGAACCGACAGCGATCAGCAGCGGTGTACTTGCCGTTTCCCTCCGCAATGTTCAGTGGGATGGATGTTGAGGCCCTGTCCAACTGATTGTGAACCGCAAGGCCTTTGGGAATGCCTTCGAGTAGTTCGTCAACCCAGGAAACGAATCGGATGGCATCCTGATATACATCCAGCTTCTCGTGACCAAACTGAGCTGTCATGTGTTCCAAGGTAATCAGCAACCCGCGATCAGGCGATGGTGATTACGATTACGATTACGAGTACGAGTACGAGTACGAGTACGAGTAAATTACGGTGTGCCGTGGGACAACCACCCCCGGCAATTTTGCCCTTGGAAAGCAAGGACTTGCAGCAGATTCGAATCCTCGGTCGGAAGTCGGGACGAATCCTCCATTCTTCGATTGCTACCTCACAATCAAGTATCGCACCCCATGCCGTGGAACTTCCAGGGCCGCTGTCGCGCCCGTGGCCACGGCAACGCCGGTGTCCGCTTCGATAAACTCGCTGACCGCACGGCCCAACAGTTCCGTCTTCGCCACGAGGGAGGCGGCGATCGGCGACTCCGTGGGGTTCAGCACGATCAGCAACCCGCACTTGCCCTCCGGGTGGACGTAGCCGCCCGCGATCAGCCGGGAGTCGCCGAGGGCAAGGGCCTCGGCGTTGTCCCAGTAGCGAATCCAGCGCGCCCCCTCGCGGGCAAACTCGACGTCGTCCAACAGCGCGCGCCGAATCGCTTCCGGCAACTTCGAGCGGCCGTCGCCGCTGATGCGCTGCAAGTTCGGGGCCAGGTCGTGTAGGAGCGCGAAGGCCAGCGCCAGGCGGACCAGCCGTTCTTCGACCCCGGTGGGCCGGCCATCGCGCAACAGCGGCGGAATATGGGTGGCGAGCAGGCCCATGCCGCTGCTGGAGGCCGTGAAGGCGGCAAACCGATCGAGCGTCATCCCCTGTTCGATCCAATCCTTGACGGGACTCTGGTGATACACCAAGCCCTCGACGTACCACGTCGGGCCGTAGGTGTTGTCGGGGTCGTTGCTCATGAGCTGCATCGGCGGGCGGTTCATCATCCACAATGCCGTGGCCCAGCGCCGGGTCCATTCGTGGCGGCGCAAGGGGTTGGCCAACGGCTGCAGGGCGCCGTCCTCGCGGCGATACGCGACACCGGTGATGTCCGTGACCGTGGGAAGCCGATCGGTGGTGTAGGTCTGGTAGTTGTCGTAGAACGTGCCGTTGATGCCGCACCTATCGGCAATCCGGGTCATGTGCCAGAGATGGCAGTCAATGAAACTGTCGTCCATGGTTGTGAACACCGGCGTGAGCTGTTCGTCGCTGGTCCATTGGCGCGTGCCGCCCATGTTGAGCCGGTTGCGGAATGTCCCGTCCACGCGCGCCCGTCGCGACAGCCCGGCGCTCTGAATCCAGGCGCTGCCGAAGGTCGGGAACTCCTCCATCGCGGCGTTGGCGCCGAAGGTCGAACCGTACACGATCAGCGGTCCCCCGTTGATGGCGGCCTCGGTTCGCACGCGGTAGGTTCGCCCCTTCATCGTTTCGGGCGTTTGCCCCTCGGGATACAACGGCGATACGCCGCCGCGCTCGTAGAAAAACTTGCGCAGGCCCTCGTAATCCTCGTCCGTGTAGAGCTGGAAGCCGTTGACGCCCGCGCCGTAATAGCGGTACCCCGACGTGTCATGGCTGTAGACGCCGTCCGTCCAGAGGGCGCGCCGATAGCCCGGCGGCTTGGGCCGCGAGGGCGTGGCCAGCAACGCGAATTCGATCGCGCGCGGTTGATCAAGAGTGACGGGTTTGCCCACCAGGTGGAAGCGCAGTTCCAATTGCCCCTCCTCGCGGACCAGTTGAATCAGCGATGCCTGGTCATCCGGTGCCCAGCCACGGTCGGATTCGGCCATCCAGAACAACCCGCGGTCATGCGTGCCCACAAAGACAATCGGCACGAAGCTGTTATGCACGCCGGGAACGGGCGGCATGGCGTTGCTTTCGAAGAGCACGCCTTCTCCTTCCGGAATCGCGCCCGTGCCCGCCAAGTTGTACTGCCGGCTGAAGCGCATGAGGACGGCGTCCTGAGCCAGGGGAATCGTCAGCCTCAGGCTTTCGACCCGTGTAGGCTGAGCGGGCAACAGGCGCAGCGTCACGCGGTAGAAACCGTCGTAGAGCAATTCGGCCGCGACTCGAATCGGCAGTCCGCCGAGTTCGGAATCCGCCTGGACCTGGGCCGCATAGCCGTCCGTCGCCGTCAACACGGGGGGCGGACATGCGCCTTTGACCATCTCGAATTGCGCGTATTCGGCGGGGAAACACCGGCCGGCAATGAGGGCGATCCGAGGCTGTCCGACGCCCAGCCACCGCCGCCATGCCGCCGCGCCGCCTGGGGCGGCGGTTGCCCACCGGCCGCCGATCTTCTCTTGCAGCCGGATGGCGCCGCCCAGCACGTCGCGGCCCTGCGACACCATGGCGGCCGGCAAGCCATGGTCGCCGATGACATACTCACGGCCCCACATCCGCAACGAGCGCCCCGAACGGCGGAGCGGTTCCCACGGCGGAATGACGACCCGTTCGCGGCCGATCCGGTTCTTCTCCCAGGCGAACCGCCGTCGCTCCAACGTTCGCTCGTGCGTGTCCACCCGCTGCCCTGCGTTCCACAGTTCGTAGCGCACCGTGTAGGACCCCTCCGCCAGTGGCGGCTCGAACGCGAGCACCACGTGGCCGTGATGATCCGCAACCCTGCCGCTGCCGCGCGCGACGGTTTCGCCGGCGGCGTTGACGACGGTAACGCGCAGTTCGTCCGCCGCCTGCATGGCTTCGCCGCGTGCGCGCTCCGCTCCTTGCAGCAGGGCCAGATTCATCCGCGTGTTGACCCAGGCATCGAGCTGGTCGGTGTACGGCGCATAGACGTAATCGTACTCGACCGCCGCCGTGGCCGTCCGGCGGTGTTCCTTCTTCCACTCGGCGGTCTGCTCTTCCAGCCGGGGATCGCTCTTGTCGAACGGGAGCGTGTTGCGCAACAGCAACGTTTCCTCGCCCGCGCCGGTCAGCGCCACGGCTTCCACGTGCAGCACGTTGCCGCTGTCGCGCGGGGTGAAGGCGTCCTGGATGGCGAGGGCGAACGTCTCGCCGCCCACGCCCTTCGACTCCACGCTCTTCCCATAGAGCGTAGCGCCGCCGGCTTCCACCCGCGCCGTCAGCCGGACGGTCATGGGCGACTCGGCCGCGCCGGTTCGATAGCAGCCCTTCGCCTCCAGTCCCAGCATGCCGCGCCGGTCCAGCAGCCGCGGGAAAGAGCCGTTCAGCCGCAGCGTCGCCGGCGGGGCCGGGTCGAAAACCACGCGCCCCATGCCGTTCCACCCCTTCCAGCCCACGCCGCCCCAACTGCCGTAATAGAAGCCGGTCTGGTAAGCCAGATGCAGCCGGGCCTCGCGTCCGTCGAGATGGCCGACGCCCAGCATGTCGAGCGGAATGCCCAGCCGCGCGACCCACCACCGCCCCGGCGCATGGGCTTCGCTGGTCACGGTGTGCGCGAACAGGATGCGGGACGGGTCGCGCAGCAAGTCTTGTCCGGGCAACGCCTCGATGGTAGCCGCGTAGAGCGCGCCGTTCGGGTTGACCATGAGCTTGAAGAACGGTTTGCCCGCCGCCTCTTCCGGGTTCTCGAAGCTGATTTGCAGCTCCAGGTGGTCATCCTGAAGGATGTTGATGTCGTTCGGCGCCGTCGTCCGGGCGATGAAATCCAGCCCCTCGGCCTCGGGCAGACGCACAAAGCACGCCGCGTAGAGACAGCGGTCGTCGTAACCCAGCCACCACGAGGCGTCGAAGCCGTTTCCGACATAGGCGGCTTCCTCGCCGCAGTTGGCGCTGAGGGCATTGCGCAGCCCGCAGAAAGCGGAGGCCTGCAACCACTCGAAGGCCACGCGATGATCGGGCGCGAACACCGGCTGTGCCGGAAGCTTGGGCACCCTCAAGAACGGCTCCGCCGACGCGCCGACCGCCAGGCCCACAGCCAGCACGCCAACGATTTCAAGACGTGCGCTCATTCGTTCGCCTCGAAAGCCACGCCTTTCCATCGCAACGCATGTTCCCCGCTAAGGTAACTTTGATTAGCATCACGCATCAAACTCCACCTTAACTTTCCACGCGATAGACCACCGCGCATTTGCGGTCAACGTCCAAGACCACGGCGTTTCCCTTGACCGGAACCGTCGCGCCATTGTCCAGACTGACCAGTTGCCGCACCCGGTCGCTCGGCCGGAACATCAGCCGGAACGCCACGGCATCCGGGTAGTGATTCAGCACAAACAGGATGCGCTCCCCGCGCCTGTTCTCATGCAGGATGGCCGACCCCAGGTTGCGCGGCTGGACGTATTCACGGTGACCGCCGCCTTTCTGCCAGTCCACCCATCGCACGGTTTCAACCGGACGGATGTGCACGCGCGGCGGGCCGGCAAAGCGTTGCAACAGCCCGCCCACCCACGCCAATGCGGACATGGATTCCTTCTCCGGCTTGTCCTGCGCGACATAGTCTTCGCGCCAAACCAGCCGGCCCCGGCCGATGCGCCACTCGCCCGCGCGGCGCGGCGCGCCACGATCCAGGAAACGCAAGGGGCGGCCGCGCTCATCGCGCCGCGGCCAGGCGCCGGTCATCACCACCACGCCGCCGCGTTTCATGTACGCCGCCAGCGCGCGCGCTGCCGCGCGCTCCATGACGGGCGAACCGGGCAGAAACGCCAACGGATACTTGCCCAGCCGCCGGGCATCGTGCAAAACGTCCACAACCCCGGCCTGCCAGCCGTTTTCCTCAATTAGCCGGAAGAGTCCGACGTATTCCGTCGAGGCCTTGCCGGCCGGCGTCCCGTCAATCACCGGATCGCCCACCGGCAGGTCATTGTCGTTGCACGGTGACGGATCGCCAACTGCCGTGTGCTGGTGCTGGATCAGGTCGTAAACCAGCGCCACGTCCATGCACGGCGCCAGCGCATCCCAGTCGCCGATCCGCTCGCAAACCAGATTCACGGTGTCGCGCAGGACCTCCAGGCTCGGACGCGGGTGCCCATGCGCGCTGACCGGCGCGTCGCCCCAGCAGTCGCGGTCGTGGAACATGAACCAGGAAATCGCCTTGCAGCCCTGCGCCAGCGCGCAGCGCGCCATGAATTTCATGTGGTCGTCCGAAACGCGCGTGCTCAATATCTTGTTCCATGTGCCCGCCATGAATTCCGCCGACCAGGTATATCGCAGCGAGGCGTTCATCAATTTCAACACCCGCGCCATGGAATGGTAGCCGGAATAGCTCATGAACGTGCCGCGGTAAAAATCGTACCCCACGATGCCGCCGGCGCCGCAGGCTTTCTCAAAATCCGGCATGCGCGTCGGCACGCCCTCCGGCAGGTGCGGATTGAGGTTGGTCATGAACGTCACATCCTTGACGCCGTTGGCCTCGTGCATCCGGCGCAATTCGGCAATATAGCGGCACATGCACCAGGTCTTGAATTCGAGCCAGTCGGTGTACCAGGCCAGATCGCCCGTGATCGCGGCGGGGATGGCGCGCGGCGGCTCCACATCTTCGATCGCCCGATAACGCCGGCCGTAGGGCAGCCTGCTTGCGGCGCCGTATTTTTCCGTCAAAAACCGGTGGTAGAAACCGCCCCGGCGCACGTTGACGGGATTATAGTCCGAGTCCAGCAACCCATCGCGGATGATGTAGCTGACTTCATTGTCCAGGTTGATCATGGAAATGCAGCCGCCGCGCGATTGCAGGCGTGGCCGGATGATCGCATCCACGGCCGCGAACCAATGGCGCACCTGCGCCAGATAGGCCGGGTGCAGGTAGGATGGCTGGGAGCCTTCCTTCTTGCCGATCCAGTAGCCCTGGGTCATGCGGTTTTGACAATCCCAAACCATCATGTTCGGGTCGCCCAGCACAATCCAGCGCGGATACCCACCCCACACCATCTCGTTGCAGCAGAACGGCCCGCACCGAAAATTCAGCCGCATGCCGTGCCCGGCCACCAGATCGAGGAATTTCAACAGGTTGCGCCGCGGATCGGTCCGCCCCGCGAAATCCAGCACGCCGGCGGGATTCTTCCGGTCAGGCGCGCCAACGGCATGCGTACCCCAGGGCACGTAAGTGGTGACGCAACGCGCGCCCGTATCCTTGAGCCGCCGGATCAAAACATCCCAATAACGCGGATCGGCCCTGAAATACTGGATTTCCGCGCCAAAAACATCCCGCGCATCCACCGCCGCCCCCGTCCCGTTTTGTATACCCTTCCCTTTCATTCAACCGACGCGGCGGTTCATCCGCCGAGCGCCACCTGCTTACCATAATTTTGGACTTCCTCATACATCGCCGCCAGATTGGCCGGCGGGGTGTCCGGCTGCAAGACATGCGACGGCGCCAGGATGTAGCCTTCCGGCCCCAACGTATCAATGCGCGACCGGACTTCCGCGCGCACATCGGCCGGCGAGCCGCGCACCAGCGTCTGCTGGATGTCCATGCCGCCGTGAAAACATAGCTGCTGGCCATAAGCCCGCTTAAGGCGCGCCGGGTCCATGCCCGCAGCCGAGGTCTGGATTGGGTTGAGGACTTCCACGCCCGCCTCGATGAATTGCGGAATCATGTCAAAGATCGCGCCGCAACAGTGATGATACCCAATCACCCCATGCCGGCGCCCCAGATCGAAATGCCGTTTCAGACTGGGCATGAAGAACCGGCCAATCATGTCGTTGCTGATCAGCAATCCATTCTGTGTTCCGTAATCATCGCCGCTGCCGATCAGGTCAATCATGCCGGGATATTTGGCGAAGATACGTTCCAGACAACCCAGCGTAAACTCCTCCACTTTGGCCACGACCGCCTCGACCACCGCCGGATTAATGGCGAGGTCCAGCATCATTTTTTCCATGCCCAGCATGGCCCAGGCAATGCCAAACGGCCCGATGAAACTCATTTCCAAAACCACCTGGTCCTTTTTCCATGCGGCCAGATCAAGTCCGGCCGGCACATCCGGCAGCGCCAGCTCGTCGGGCCGCGGCCAGTCGTGGGCCTCCACATCCGCCACCGTCTCCGCGGCGGCCAGGGGGTGGTGTGTAATCTCCGAATAAAGCGCCGTGCCGGCGCGGACGTTTTCGCGACGGCAGCCCCAAATATCAATCATGACGCCGGGCTCCGCGGCGCGGTTGCGCGCCTGCCGTTCGGGCAACGCGAAGCTTTTGCCCAGCCCGCGCCAGAGCGTGGTGAACGAATTACACCCGAAATATTCGGCGACGGACTGGTCTGCCCGCAGGCCGAGGTAGCGCCGAAAAATCGTTTCGGCCTCGGCGCGCGCCTCATAAGTATAGGGGATACGTTCCACCGGCGGCCGGCGTCGGATGGCGCACATCAATTGTTCGCGATTGTTCATTTCACATCCAGAGCACGCGGCTCCGAAAAAGTGTGTTCCCCGCTTCCGATGCAACGCACGACGCCCGCGGCGGCGCCGGGCGGAATCACGGTCGCTTCCGTCCCCGGCGGCACCGTGACGCGCAGCGCGATGCCGTCGCCCTGGCGTTCCCAGCGCACCGCGATGCTGCCGCGCACGGTATCGAGTTCCGCTTCCGCCCAATCAAGTTCTTCAGGGGTTTGCGGCGCGACCGTGAAGCGGCGGTATCCCGGCGCCTGCAAGTTCACCCGAATGCCCGCGAGCCAGCGGAACAACCACGCGCCGACCGAACCCAATGCGGGATGATTGTGGGAATTCATCTCCCAATTTCCCCAGTAAGTCCAGCGTTCCGTAATGGTCGTCGCGCCGTTCTTCAGCATCTCCATCCAGCCGGGATAGCCCTCCGCCGTCACCACCCGCCAGGCCACGTCAAAACGCCCGCCGGCGCTCAGGGCTTCGAGCAAGTAGCGCGTGCCGACGATGCCAGTGGCCAGATGGCCGCCCCGGGCTTCGATGTCCGCCACCAGGTGCGCCAGGGTTCGCCCGGGATTCGGCGTGAAGTCGAACTGCAGGGCCAGGGCGTCGGCGGTCTGACTGCCGAAGCCGCCGGTTTCCGGGTCCTGGAATCGCGCCGCCAAAGCGCGGCGGTAGCCCTCCGCCCAGGCCTCGCACTCCCGCGCGGCCGCGGGATCGCTCAGCAAGGCCGCCATGCGCGCCGCGATCCGGGTCTGCTCCAGGGCGAAGGCCGTGCCGAGCAGCGTGAAGTCGGTGGGGTCTTTCATTTGCTTCCACCCCACGAAGAGGTGATCGCCGATGTCAACCGCCTCGATCAGGGGAAAGTCCGGGCGGCCGGCCAGATAGCGCGCGTGGGCAAGGACGGCCGGCGCCGATTCCCGCAAGACCGAAAGGTCGCCGTGGTGGAGGTAGATTTCCCACGGAATCAACGTGCCGGCGGCGGTCCACACGAGGTCGGCCTGTTCACGGTAGCGGTGGGGAGGCCGGTTCCGCCCACGGGCGTACCAAGGCGGCGCGCAGACGCTCCAGCGGCGACCCGCCTCGTCCTGCGTTTCGCGGATATCCTGCATCCACTTGTTATAGAAGGCGGTCGGGTCAAAATGGTGCAGCACGGTTTCGGCGATCAGGTGTCCGTCGCCCAGCCAGCCCTGCCGCTCGTCGCGCTGCGGGCAGTCGGTCATGACACTCATCAGGTTGCCGCGGATCGTCCAGTCAATGGCCCGGTGCAGCCGGTTGAGCCGGTCGTCGGAGCAGGCGAAGCGCCCACGGCGCCGCAGGTCCGTGTGCGCCACGCGCCCCTCCACGGACCAGGCGTCCGGCAGCGCCGGCGTGCCGGTCACCTCGACATAGCGGAATCCGCGGTGTGTGAAGGAGGGCTCCCAGACCTCCCGACCGCCGCCCTTCAACACATAACGGTCGGTGCATTCCGCCCCCCGCATGCCGGCCTGGAACACGCGGCCCGTTTCGTCGCACACTTCAGCAAAGCGCAGGCGCACCTGCGTGCCCGCCGCGCCGGCCACGGTCAGTCGCGCCCAGCCGGTGAAGTTCTGTCCGAAGTCCACCACGTGCATCCCAGGCCGGACTTGACGCACAGCGACCGGGGCCAGCGTTTCGGTCACGCGAATGGGTTCGCAGGCGATCCCGCGCATGGGGCCGTCGGGCGGAGCATGGGCCATGCTGACCGGCCCCCAGTCCTCGGCATCCGCGTAGCCGGGTCGGTCCCAGCCGGGACGTTCCAGGCGCGCGTCATAGGTCTCGCCCCGATACGGATCGGCCGCGCGCCATGGACCCGGAGCGGCCCGCCAGGTCAAGGGGTCGGCGCCTGCCACCTGGCGTCGGCCGTCGCGATAATCCACCTCGATCTGGCAGCGCGCCATGCTGTCGCCGTAGCCGAAGCGCTCGAACCAGCCCCGGCCCAGCGCGATGCCCAGAACGTTCTCACCCTCGACCAGTTCCCGCTCGACGGCGTGGGTAACGTAGAGGACGCGCTTCCAGTAGTCCGTGTAGTCCGGCGCGCGCGCGGCATCGCCCAGAGGGTTGCCGTTGAGCCAGGCGCGGTAGAAGCCCAGGCCGCTGACGTAAACCCGGGCCCTTGTGACATCCGCGACGGCGCCCTCCAGTCGAAACGCGCAGCGCAACAGCGGCAGGGGCACGCCGGGTGCGGCCAGCCAGGGGCTCTTCCAGTCGCCCGCCTCCAGCAGGCCCATCTCGTACGAGGACAGATCGCTCCAGGCTGACGCCTGTCCGGTCTCGTCCCAGGCCATGACCCGCCACCAGACCCGCTCGCGGCTGCGTCGGGGACTTTCGTCGAGAATCGCAATCCCTCCCTCGGCAGCGGCGGCCGGCAGGCGGCCTGTATCGAGGAGCCACGGGCCGGCCTCCAACGCGGCAGGCGCCGATGCCATGACGACGCGCACTGCGGAAGGGGATGCGCCGTCCTTCGACCACGGCAGCTTCCAGGAAAGCCGCCGGATCGCGACATCCATGCCGAGGGGTCCCGTCAGCCCGTTCACCCGCAGGTCAATCGGTCCCTGAAAAAATGCAGATTTTTTTCTGTTGACTTGCATCGTGTGTATTGTTAATGTTGCGCCGTACTAAAAGCAATAGTTTTTATGGTGGGGTGAGAATGAGCATGTCGCAAGACCGACTGGCGCATTTGTGGAGGGTGCGGACCGAGGGTGTGGCGCCCCTGTGGCGCCAGTGCGCCACGCACATCGAGACGCTCATTCGGGACGGGACGTTGAAGCCGGGCGAAGCGCTGCCCGCGCATACCGAACTGGCCAGGCGAACCGGCGTGGGCGCCAGCACTCTCCAGAAGGCATTGGTCTGGCTCACGACCGAAAATTTGCTCGTGCGCCACCGCCGCCGCGGCACGTTCGTGGCCAAGAACCCGAAAGGGGGCCGCACGGCGTGGGTGGCCGTGGTGACCCGCGCCATGTTCGATCCCGCCCTTTCGCAATGGGACCTGCTGTGCGCCCGCGCACTGGTGGAGACGTTGACCGACGCCGGCCAATCGTTCCGTTTCTATCACAACGCCTACTTGCCGGACAAGCCGGACGCCTTTCAGCAGGAACTCGATCCGCGCCTTTCGGAAGACGTGGCATCCGGCCGGGTGGCGGGCGTCCTGGTCATTGGCGCCATCCCCACGAACCATCCGGAGTTTCGCGAACAACTCAAAAGCGCCCGCGTTCCGATGGTCGAAACCAGCGAGCGAGGAACCGCAACCCCCTATGTCGTCACGTTCGACCGTTGCGCTTTTGTCCGGGCGGCGGTCCAACGCGCCGCCCGGCGCGGCTGCCGCCGCCTGGCGCTGATCGAAACCCCGGGATTCGTCGCGGACGGACACGACAGGCTGGCCGAAACCTTCGAGGCGGCGGTTTCCGAGCAGGGCGTTGCGGCGGCAAAAGACTGGCTACGGAGGATCGCCTGGCCTCCGGGAGCGGCCAAGGGCGCCGCTGCATTCCAGTCCCTGTGGCAGGACGGCGCCTCCCGGCCCGACGCGATTGTGGTCACGGATGAATACGTTGCCCAGGGCGTCGCCCAAGCCGCGCAAGCGATGGACGTTGACGTTCCCGCCGACGTTTACCTGATTGCGCAAGTCAACCGCGGCACGGGAATCTCTTACCCCGTGCCCGTGGATACCATCGAATTCGATCCCTTGGAGCTGATCCGCGGCGCGTGGAACATGCTCCGGGAACGGATGCGCGGACAGGTCGTCAACCGGCGTTTGGTTCGGATCGGGCCGTGCCTGCCTGAGGGTGAAGTCACAAGGCCGACGTCCGCCGGCCAACCTGCTGTGGAGGAGGTCGCAACATGAAAAGGACGACGGGAATCGGGATGGCAGTCGTACTGGCGCTCGCGGCGATTCCTCGGGCGCAGGCCGGCAGCGCGGCCTGGAACGTGGACGGCAGCGGCAACTGGAGCCTCAACGGCAATTGGGATCCGGCGACGGGGTATCCCAACGGCGCGGCGGACAACGCCACGCTGGGAAGCAAGATCACCAGCGACGCCACGATCACGCTGACCGAGAACATCGCGTTCAACACGCTCACGTTCGACGACAACAACCGCTATACGATCGCGGGCGCCTACACGCTGACCCCAAACGGCACGACCGGCGCCATCGTGCACAACAACACCGGCGTCGCCGTCATCGAGGCCAACCTTGACTTCGGGTCGGTGGCGCGAACGCTCACGGGGACGAGCACGGCCACGCAGACGTGGAGCGGTGTCGTCTCGGGAAGCCAGTACATCAGCAAGAACAGCTCGGGCACGCTGGCGTTGAGCGGTTCGGGCGCCAACACGCATTCGTCCCGGTTCTACGTCAACGTCGGCACGGTGGTGCTGAACAAGTCGGCGGGCGTCCAAGCCTTGGGGTCAGGCGGCGTCTACGTCGGCCAATCGGTCGGCCCGGACACCCTTCGCTGGGAAGCGGACAACCAGGTGGCGGATGCCGGCGGCATTCAGGTTAACTCGTCCGGAGTGCTGGACCTGAACGGTCACACCGAGGACATCGGCACCCTGAACATTCTTAACGGCCGCGTGGACATCGGGGCTGGCGGCATGCTGGGAATCACCGGCATCGGCTCGCTGACCCAGGGAGGTGTGATTACAAACGGTCTGCTGTCGCTGCGCGGCGCCCAACGCAACGTGACGGTGCTGACGGGCCACACTCTGACCATCGCCTCCGTGGTGACGAACGGGACGCTCCAAAAGCAGAACGCCGGTACGCTGGTGCTGACGGCGGCCAACGGACATACGGCCACCTACTTGAGCGATGCGGGCGTCCTCGCGGTCACGCACGATAACGCTCTGGGCACGGACGAATTTCGCTTTACCTCCACGGACGGCGGCGTGCTGGAGGCTCGGGAGGGCGCCCGGCAGTTTCCCAATGGCTTGCGCTTCTCCACCGGCTGCACGCGGGCCGTCTTCGGCGGGACGAACGACATGACCTTCGCGGGCACGCTCAACGTGGACCTGGATACGACCGCCGTCGTCAGCAACTCGGTCACCACCTTCGCGGGAAATATCGGGTCTGCCCTGGACACGCACGTGCTCACCAAAGCGGGGCCGGGCACGCTGGCGCTGACGGGCAGCGCCATCGAGTACCGCGGATCCCTGAACGTGACGGAGGGCACGCTGCGATTCGACGGCGCCTTCAGCGACAGCCGCCCCGGCGTGTACACGATCGCCGACGGCGGCACGCTCTCCGGCACGGGCGTGCTGTGGCGCACCACTGTAATCGAAGACGGAGGGACGCTGGCGCCCGGCAGCCCCGTGGGCGCGCTGACCGTCACCAACAAGAGCCTGACCCTCAACCCCGGATCCGTCCTGGACTTCGAGTTGGGCACGACCAGCGACCGCGTGGACGTCTATGGCGGCCTGACGCTCGACGGCACGCTGAATGTCTCGAACACGGGCGGACTGGAGAGCGGGATCTATCGGCTGTTCAACTATACGGGAACGCTGACCAACAATACGCTGGCCTTGGGCACGGTACCGGAGCATTTTCTGTTCGCCGTCGAAACGGATGTGCCGGGACAGATCAACCTTCGCGTCCGGGAGCTGGGCGGAACGCTCGTTTCGTTCCGATAGAGGGAAGCCACGGTATGTCGCCTTTTTCGTGCACAGGACACGGTTGGACGCGCCCGCTGGCGGCGTTCGGCGGCTGGCTCGGCATGCTCGCCTGGGCGGGGGCCGCGACCAACCGCGCGCCCTATGCGGAGTCGTTCGAAACGTATCCGGCGGGCTTCTCCGTCACGAATCTGGTTGTCTGGCATGCGTCCGATCCGCCGCGGGCGTTCGTGTCCACCAACGCGGAAGCGTTGCGGGCGCTGGAGGAGTACGCCGCGGCGGGCGGGACGTTCCCGCTGAGCGTCACGCACACGCAGGTGCTCGAAGCCGCCGAGCGAGTCAGCGCCCGCCTGCGCAGTCCCGCGGGCCATCGGGTGCGCACCGATTTCCTGCTCCGACCCCAACTGCGGGACGATCCGCCGCTGCCGGATGCGACGCGGCAGGGCGGCCTTTACTTCGACGCCGCCGGCGTGCCGACGGTGTCGCGCCGCGCCGCGGAGCCACCCGGAGAAATCTGGCAACCGCTGACGAACGCGCCTACGATCGCGAGCGGGCAATGGGTGCGGGTGACGTTCCTTCACGACTACGACCACCACATTTATCAGGTTTCCTTCAACGGCGGCGAACCGATATCCGATGCAAGCGGTTGGTCCGGTCCAGGCGGTACCCAGCCCGGCCCCTGGTTTGAGATGCCGCAGACGAACGGATACCTTTCGCAAGTGAGCGTCAGCGGGGAACAGCCGGCGTGCGTGGACGATTTTACCGTGGTCAGCGAGCTGCCCGAAGTGTGGACGCAGTGGCCCTCGAACGTGAGCGCCGGCACCGGAGAACTCGTTGGAATCTTGACGTTCACGGGACTGGCGGAGACCGCCGTCGAAGTTTACTGGGGTCTCGAGGACGGCGGCACGAACGCCGCGGCCTGGGCACACACCAACGTCTGGCCTGCGCCGCAGGAGCCCCAGACCTTCTCCTGGCCGGTTGCCGGCCTCCCCCTGCTGACGCACCACTACCGCTACGCGGCCACCAACGCCTATGGCCGCTACTGGTCCGAAACGGGCGCCGTGCTGGCGCCCTATGCCGTTTGGGCGGTCACGACGGACACGGAGGCCGGGGAACGCCCGCCCAATCGTGGTCGCTTTGCGATTCTACGTCCCGGCGCGGCGACCAACGGCTCCGTGACGGTGTTCTACCGCCTCGAAGGCACGGCCGAGAACGGCCGCGACTACGAAGCCCTGCCCGGCGTCGTCGAAATCCCGCCCGGCGCCACCGAGGCCGAAGTGCTTGTGATCCCCATCCGCGATGGCGAAACGGAGGCCGACGAAACGGTGTCGCTCCTGCTGGAGCCGGGTGGGTACGCCATCGCGCCACCCGCCCCGGCGCCGGTCACCATCGCGGACGCGCCGCTCGTGACGTTGCTTTGGGACAACGGCAGCGGCGATATGAACTGGAACTCGAGCAGTTCCAACTGGTTCGGCGGCGAGCTGTTCTATGCCGGCGACAACGTCATGTTCAACGCCGCCGGCACGGGACGCATCTACGTCGGCAGCGCAACCTGGGTGCCGGCCACGCGCAGTTGGGCAGATGCCACGCCGGCTGACGTCGCTCCCGGTTACGTGACCGTGGCGGCGGGGGAATACGAATTCGAAGGCGGCACGTTGACCAGCGGGCAGGTGCAAATCCGAGGCGGACGGGTGACCGACCGCAACCTCAACCGCACCGGCTTCGGCGGCGGCGCCCTGACCCTGGCCGGCGGCCAGTTCTGGCGGCAGATCCCGCCGGACACCATCAGCCGCACGCAGACGCTGACCAATGCGCTCGTGGTCACGCACGCGAGCGTCGCGCAAGGCGGGCGAGGCACGAACTACTGGACTGGAGGCCTGGACCTGCGGGCGCGGCTGAACATCGGCTTCACCAATGCCGTGACGGCGCGTCAGAACCTCTTCACGGGGCCGCTCGTCGTGAATCAGGACACCAATGCGACGGGGCGGCGCGCCGTGGTCCTGCAGGTGGGCGGAGGCCTGGCGTTTCTCGACGGGCCCATCGTTGACGATCCGGACACCAACCGCACGGCCGCGTTCCCCCTCTGGTTGGGGGTGGGACTCGGGGCGTCAAACCTGACGTTGCGCGGGATCAATACCTACACCTGCGGGACTGTCGTGACCAATTTCGCCGGGGCGGTTCCCGTGCCCAAGGCGGTCGTGGTGGAATCCGGTTCATCCCTGGGGTTGGGGCCCGTGCTCGTGGCCGGCACGGGCGCGGTGCTGGAGGTGCGCGGGAGCCTGGCGGTCAACGGCGACGTGACGGTGCAGAGCGGCGGACGCCTGCGGATCGCCGCCGCCGACGCGCTGGCGGACACCAGCGCACTCGACCTGCGGGGCAACGCCGTCGTGGAAATCGGCGCCGGCTTGGAAGAGACGGTCAGCGCCTTCGTGGTGGGCGGCGAAAAACAAAAGCCGGGCGCCTACACCAGCGCCGACTTCCCCTCCAACATCGCCGGAGACGGAACCGTGGTTGTCAGGGGCCTCCTCAGCGGGACCCTCTTGATCGTGCGGTGAAATGCAGTCTTTGGACGAGGGGCAGGCCAACGTGCGGCGAATCCAGAGGCTTTCGGTCCCGCGCCCGATCGTCAGCCCGAGCCACGAGGCGCTCCTGCCGAACGTTCCGCCCGCGAGCGTGCCGGCCGTGGCGGAGGCCGCTCTCGAACCCGAGGCGGGGGCTGCGCGATGAGGACGAAGATGCGCGTAGCCATGATCGGCGTGGGCGGGTTCGGCAGGTATCGCCGGGAGCGCATGCGGGAGACGGGACTCTTTGAGCTGGCCGCGGCCTACGATCGCAACCCGCAGGCATTGGAGGAGGCGCAGGCGCAGGACGGCGCCCAGCCTCCGCCGTACTGCCCCCCATAGGGTCTGCATGTTGTTACACTTGGCTGATGCGGGCGTAATGTGGTTGGGTGGGGGGCGTAGCTCGAGCATTTGAATTTGAACGGGCTGGCGGGCGGCACCACCTCGGCGCTCACGGCACGGAATGGCGCGCGAGCTTTGGATTGTTCCGTTTGCACATGATACGCAGAAGCGAGCATCATTTTTGGACGAACATCGAACAAGGAACATCCAACGTCGAAGTTCGGAAGTGTGACATTCCATGTGCGGGGTCCGATGTTCTTCTTTCCTGCGTTCCCGGCAGACTCGCGCAGACCCTGCTTCGCGTGGCGCTACGCAGGACAAGCCGCTTCGCCCGCTGGCGGCAGGTGCAGTTTGACGAGGCAGCCAGCAGCTTGTGCTGGAGCTGGAGGGCGGCCGGCCCCGGCCGTCGGCGGGGGACGACGGCGCTCGAGGCCGAGCGCCCTCCAGGGCCGCCGCCACGGGTTTGTGGCGGAAATGGCCGCCGGCGGCTCCATTTGGGCGTTGGCTTTGTGGACTGCGCCAGTCCCCTGGCGCTTTGGGTGGGACACGGCCAGCGCAAAGCGGCAGAAGACTGCCGCAGTCCAAGGCGCTGCGCGCCGCGCTGGGCGCTGAGTGGGGAATACCGGCGCTCGGGGCCAAGCGCCCTCCACCGCTGGGCCCAGCGGTTTATGCCGGAAATGGTCGCCGGCGGCTGGACTTGGGCGCCAGCTTTTTGGACTGCGCCAGTCCCCTGGCGCTTTGGATGAGACACGGCCAGCGCAAAGCGGCAGAGGACTGCCGCAGTCCAAGGCGCTGCGCGCGTTCTGGCAGTGCCGTGCGGTTAGCGGGTGGCAAGCTCGCGCTTGGTCTGCCGCTGGCTTTTGCCGCCAAGCTCCGCGAGGACCCTGCTTCGGGCGGCGCAACGCAGGCCGAGCGGCTTTGGCCACTGGCTGCACAGGCAGTCCGATTTTCGGAGCAGTTCAGCCGCGAAAGAACGCAGAGAACTCAGAGAAGAGTCGAGAGAAGTGATGGGAGTAGAGGATGTGACGGATCGAACCGTCGCGGCGCGCGCTGAAAGGTCGCGCCGGAAGGTTGATTTGGCGGCGGAAGTGTGGCACAGTGCGCGGTGCGGGGCGGCGGGAGGCGGATCCCCGAAGCCCGCCGGAACCGCAGAGGGCTTGGCCGTGGGCGGGAAACAAACAAAACCTGGCGCCGGCGACAGACCGCTCGGGGAGCCGCGCGGGGCGGCGGAGGCGCCGCGGCAATCCGACGAATCCCTGCGCGTCGGCGAGCAGCGCTATCGCGCCCTGCTTGACGCGCTGCCGGCCTACGTGTACTCGGTGCGCATCGAAAACGGCCGGCCCGTCTCCACCGAGCACAGCCTCGGCTCGACGGCGGTGACCGGCTATGGGCCGGAGGACTACAGCCGCGATCCCAACCTGTGGATCAACATGGTGCACCCCGAGGACCGGGCGCTGGTGCGCGAGTTTGCCGCCCGCCATCTGGAGGGCCAGAACGCCGGTCCCATCGAACACCGCATCATCCATCGCGACGGGCGCGTGCGCTGGGTGCGCAGCGTGATCGTGCCGCACTACGACGCCGCGGGGCGCATGCAGCGCTACGACGGACTGATCGAAGACGTCACGGCCCGCAAACAGGCCGAAATGGCGCTGCGGGAGACGGAACGGATCAAAGCCATCGGCTCGCTCGCCGGAGGCGTGGCGCAGGACTTCAACGCCGTGCTCAACGCGATCGCGGGCAACGCGACCTCGATCGCCGACAACACCTTGCCCCAGAGCGCGGCCCACGAGGCCGCCCAGCACATTCTGGAGGCGGCCATGCACGCCGGGGATGTCACCAAGCGGCTGATGGGATTGGCGCGGCTGTGCGAAACGGGGGCGGACACCGAGCTGGAGGCCGTGCCGGTGGCGGAGGTCGTTCGCAACACGATCCGCCTGACCGAGAGCGCGCTGGCGGCGCGGCGCGTCAGCATCCAATTCCGCCATCCCGCGGCCGAGTTCCTGGCGCTGGCTAACGCGGCCCAACTGCTCGATGCCCTTACGAGCCTGTTTCTCAACGCCGCGGACGCCATGAGCGACGGAGGGACGATCTACGTGGATGTCAGCCAACGGCGCACGACCCTGCCTCCCGGCGTGGACCGCACGCCGCGCCGCGGGGTCTTCGTGGTCATTCGCGTGCGCGACACCGGCCATGGGATTCCGCCCGAGCTGATGAAAAGGATTTTCGAACCGTTCTTTACGACGCGCCAGTCGCGCACGGCCTTCGGTCTCGGCCTGACCGTCGTCAAGAACCTGGTGAAGGGGTGGGGCGGGTGGGTCTCCGTCCGCAGCCGGCCGGGCCGCGGCGCGAGCTTCCGGCTGCTGATTCCCAAGGCGGACCAGCCGGTCCCGGGGCCGACGCCGCCGCCGGGGCGCTGCACCGTGCTATTGGCTGACGACGACGCCGGGGACGCGGCCATGATGCGGCGAGTGCTGGAGGGAGCCGGGCACACGGTGATGACGGCCGCGGGAACCGAGGAAGCCGTCGCCCAACATGCGCGACAGGGGGACAAGATCGATGTGACGATCGTGGATTTGCTGTTGCCCCCCGGCGGCGGCAAACCGTTGGTCGAGGCGATCCTGAATCGCGACGCCCAGGCGGCCGTGATTGTGATCTCCGGTTTTTCGCGGGAATACGCCCGTTTGCACCTGCCGCGGGGCGCCTGGGTCTTCCTGCAAAAACCGATCGAGGCCGACAAACTGTTGCGGACACTGGCCAGCCTGCGCGAACGCCGCGGCGGTCCGCATCCGGACCGGTGAGCCAAGGGGTCAGTCCGGCGGAACCAGACCGACCAGGTAGTCGAGCCAAGCTTCCATGCCCTGGCCGGTGCGGGCGCTGAGTTCGAACAGGTACACGCCGGGATGAATGCGGCGCAGCGCGTCGCGGCATTGCCGGGCGTCCCAATCCACATGCGGCGCCAGGTCCAGCTTCGTGAGCACCACGACCGGCGCCTGCGCGAACAGGGCATTCAGCGTCTCCAGGATGAACAGCGGATTGCCGCCGGTGTGGCGCGCCAGCGCTTCGGCCCAGGCACCTGGCTCGATGCCCGGCAAGGACAGCGACTCGAGCAGCGTTTCGATCGCCGCCGCATCCAAAGGACCCAGCGGCAACACGACCGCGGCCGGACCGCAGCGCGCGCGCCAGGCGTCGAGCGCCGGCGGCGCCTCCGCCGTGCGCACCCCGAACAGCCAACGCGGCCCCTGTTCCGCCTCCGCCGAGGCGAGCAGCGTCTCCAGACTGGCGTCGTCGGCGAAGTGCAGGTCGTCGACGGCGAGCGCCTGCAGGCCGTCGGCGATGCATCGCGCGAGCGCGTGCGCGAGCGCGCCCCGCAGACGCACCGATTCGAATGGCTCGGGCGCGGCGGTACCCAGTTCAGGCAGCAGCCGCGCCAGTTCGGCCGCCGCCCAGGCCGGAAGTGTGACGGCGTGCGCGGCGAACGCGGCGCGCAGCAAACGCGCGAGCGTCGCATACGGCACGCGCGCATCGCCTGCTCGACCGCCGGCGACGAGCGTGCCCGCATGCGCGCCGGCGAAGTCGGTCAACAACCGCGTCTTGCCGATGCCGGGTTCGCCCAGCACGAGCGCGATGCGACGCTCGTGCCACGCCTGCTCCAGCAGCCGCCATTCCGCGTCGCGGGCGACCAGCCGCGGCGGCCGCAGCACCGCGACCGGCCGCGGCGCCGGCATCGGTTGCGGCAGAGCGCCGCTCGCCTGCACCAGGCGCGCCAACTCCTCCGTCTCCCTGGCCGGCTGCGCCTTCAAACTGCGGCCCAGCACCTGCCGGCAGCGCTCGTAGGCGGCGAGCGCGGCGGCGCGATCGCCGCGCAGGTAATGCAGCCGCATCAGCCTTCGATGTGCGTATTCGAGCAGCGGATCGTCGGCGACCAAGCGCTCGGCGTACTGCAACGCGAGCGCGGCATGTCCCTCGGATTCGAGCTGCGAGGCGATCTGCGCCAGTGCGTTGCGCCGCGCCGCGCGCCATTGTTCGCGCGCGATGACGATCCAGTCCGCCAGTTCGGTGCAGTCGTCGTAGTCGAACGCGCCGAGCAGATCGCCGGCGGCGGCGGCCGCGTCTTCGGCCAGCCGTGCGGGCAGTGCCGCCAGGTCGTGCGCAATGTCGTCGGCGAGCCGCAGCACGTCGTTGCGGCTGATCACGATGTCGCGCCCGGCGCGCTTGCGCAGACGATGCAGGCGCTGGCGCAGGTTGTTGCGCGCGGCGTCGCCGTCGACCTCGGGCCACAGCAGCGCGGCGGCGCGCGACCGCGGCACCGGCCCGTCGATGGCGAGCAGCGCAAGCAGCGCCGCGTCCTTGCGCTCGAGCGGGTGCGCGCCGTCTCGCCCGAGCAGCAGGCGCGGTTCCCCCAGCAGCTGCACCTGCGCGGCCGCCGGCGGTGACTGCGGGGTTGACGCGTCCGCGCCCATCGGAAGCTCCGTGAAGCGGAGCAGCAGGCGCGTTCGCAGCGCGCTGCGCGCCGCTTGCCGCGATGACCCCCGCCCCTTCCGACGCAGCATAGCCCGCAGGCA
>Ga0101944_10002843_pt1 | contig 26299 bp, 22 predicted proteins | sample DewCreD2012metaG_FD_75245 | JGI IMG/M metagenome (GOLD analysis project Ga0101944, IMG submission 75245) | Hot spring sediment bacterial and archeal communities from British Columbia, Canada, to study Microbial Dark Matter (Phase II) - Dewar... ... | reverse complement strand
GGCGACGAGCTCCCAGTCGATGGGCTCGTTCGGACGCATCCGCGCCATCGCCCGCAGGCGCTCGGCCTGATCGAGCGTCCAGAGATGATAGTCCTCGTCGTAGCGCGGCCGGGTCTGTGTGCTCATTCTTCGAGGCTACCACGGGATCTGTCGGCGCGGCACTCGTGCACCACGATGCGCCCGCGGCCGTCGTCCTCGATCTCGCCGTCGGCGAGGACGAACGAGCCCAGGCGCATGTCGCGATGGTCGGCGAAGAAGCGGGCGACGCGACGCTCGATCGCCGCATCGAAGCCCGGGCGGACGACATGGGTGGCGCCCCAGGTCTCGGGCTCCAGCACGACCCCGTCGCGGACCACGAGGCGCCCGCCCTTGAGGACCAGATGCGCGGCCGCGAACATCCGCTCGCGGTCCGGGTCCTCGCGGTAGACGGCGATGTCGGCCACCGCGCTCTCGCCCAGATGGCCATGCTCGCGCTCGATGCCGAGCAGCCGCGCCGGCCCGGCGCGGGTCACGATGGCGATCTCCTGGAGAGTGTACTCGCGGCGGATCGTGGGCAGGATGGACAGCTCGCGCGCGGCCTTGGGCAGGGTGGCCAGGGCCGCATCGCGGAAGCCCTTGTCCATCAGCAGCCGGATCAGGTGCGGGTAGGTGCCGAAGGGCGCCCCGTTGGGATGGTCGGTGGTCAGCGCCACGCGCCACGGGTCCTCGATCAGCAGGAACAGCTCGAGCCCGATCGCCCACTGCAGCGCGTTGACGAAGCTCCGGTCCCGGTAACGGAAGGGCACCACCCCGCAGCCCGCCTCGCACTCGATGTCCATGGCCATCCAGCGCTTGGGCGAGGCGTGCGCGGCGGTGCGCAGCTGGCTCATCGTGTCGCCCGAGGCGGTGATGGTCTGCCCGAACATCACCTGGCCCACGTCGATGCTGACGTTCGGGCTGCCGTTGACCAGCGCGGCGATCTCGGCCGCGGCCGAGGAGAACTTTCGCGGCCCGTCGGTCCCGTAGCTGTGGAACTGCAGATGGGTGAGGTGGATCGGCCGGCCCTCGAGGGCTTCGATCGTGGCGAGCGTCGTCGCGGCGTTGCCCGGCACGCCGAGATTGCAGCCATGGACGTGGATCGGATGGGGCACGCCGAGCCGGGTCAGCGCGTCGGCCAGACAGACCAGCACGGCGCGCGGCGTCACGCCGTAGGGGGCCGCGGTCTCGTCGAGGTCGAGCTTGCGGGCGTTGTACTTGAAGGCGGCGATCCCGCCGGGGTTGACGATCTTGACCGCCAGCGCCCGGGTCGCCGCGAGCGTCCAGGCGACATAGTCGGCGATCGCCGCGGGCCCGGCACCGTCCGCCAGGAGGCGCAGGAACAGGTCGTCGTTGCCGAGCAGCGCGTAAGCACCTTTGTCGAGGAGCGGGATGTCGCCCATCTCGTGGTGGGTGTGGCGGGCGTTGCCGGGCAGCATGGCCGGCTCGAAGGCCGCCGTGTAGCCGAGCCGCGCATAGTCGTAGCCGGTGGTGAAGGTCGAGGGCGTGCAATGGCCGCTGCCGCAACGCCGCCCGCCGTCGCCGGCATGGACGTGCCGGCGGTGCTCCTCGGGCATCAGCATCCGCGCGATGTTGACCTTGCCGCCGCCGATGTGGCTGTGCAGGTCGATGCCGCCCGGCATGACCACGCAGCCGGTGACGTCGTAGGTGAGGTCGGCCGCCGCGGCGGGCGGCACGATCCGCCCGTCCTCGACCCAGACGTCGCGCACCTCCCCGTCGATCCCGTTGAGCGGGTCCTGCACCCGCCCCCCCCTGAGCCGCAGCCGCATGCCCTCGTTCCTTGCTGACGCACAGCACCATAAGCGGTGCCCGGAACGGGTCGAGTCTCCCTCATGAGGTGACGGCGCGGGGTCCCGGGTCCTGGTAGAGGTTGAAGACGAAGGCGTGCACCGTGACGCGACGCCCTGCATCTTCTGCGCTGCGCATCTGCACCCGCCACTCGCCGGCTTCCGGACAAGGGAGGTCGCGAAGGAACAGCGAATGGGCGCGCAAAGTCTCGGGTATCGCTTCTAGTATATTAGTGAAATTCTTGTTTTTGGTGTTGAACATGATCAGCGCGGCTTTGCTGTCGCGCCATGTCAGGTAGCCAAGGAGTTGGTCCAAGGCAGCGCTGAGGTCCGCTGGTCCAGTCCACAGCTTGCACTCCCCGACGAAGGCGGCACGGTTGTCCTGCTCGATGCAGATGTCCGTCTTGCCCTTGCCGCGGAACGCCTCGCCGACAGCATCGCCCTGAAAGTGCCCGTTCAACTGGGCCAGGACGATGTTGCGGAGATCTTCCTCGCCGTGGACAGCATAAGTGCTGGGCGTCCGCTCGAAGGTGCGCCCCTGGTGCCGGATGAAGCGTAGGATGTGCTCGAAGGTCTCGTCCGTGATGCCCGGCTCCGGCGCAAGCCCCGTCTTCGGCGGCAGGGGTAAAGCCGGGGGACGGCGGATCCCCACGTTCACAGGGGTAATGGACGGCGCGCCGGGCCGGATCGCCAAAGGAATATCGAGGAGCGCCGCGATGTTGCCGTGCCGAGCGAGACGATCGCGACGATCCTTGACCGCCTGCTCCGCCCAAACGGGCAAAGCGTCGTTGTAGGTGGCCACCTGCTTTCCCGCGTAGTCCACGTACTCACGGATCAGCTTGATCTCCTGCTCGAAGATGGACTTGAAGGAGGCGGGATCAGCATCGTGAGGCTGCGAGATGGACAGGCGTAGGTGTCCTTCCCAAACCTCGCCACGCGGAAACACGGTTACGTACGGGTTGGTCCGATATCGGAAAATCCAGTCCTCGCCGGTGAACGGAATGTCGATGTGGAAGCCGTAGGCGAGCTTGTTGACGAACAAATGATCGCCGATCTGGATGGTTGGGAGCATCGAGCCCGACGGTACCCAAAACGCTTCTACCACGGTAGCGCGGATGGCCAGCGCAACCAGCAGGGCGATCAGGAGGGACTCGATATTTTGTCGCAGACGCGACTTTTCTTTCTTTGCGGCGTTCGTGACCACCGCGGAGCGACGTGCTTCAGCCATGATGCAAACCTCGTGTTTGTATGGAAGATGCTGCTGGCAGCGTCAAGGTCTTAGGAGGCGTTCTTCCGCCACGCGGTCACGCTTGGACACACCCGGGCTGCCGAGTACATAAAACCGCAGGGGCAGATCTGCGGCCAAACGCACGCCGATCCGCGTGCTGGTGACAATTTGTTCCTCTGGCCTCAGTGAACCAGGCTCGATCCAGATGTGCGGGTCGGTGACCAAGTCACGGCCGTTGTCCGCGCGGGTTAGATGCAAAGCACGCGCGAGCAATGCGGGGCCATTGGCTCGCTCGATTCCATCGAGCCCCCGCAGCAGCACAGCTCCAGCCGTGCCTTCTGGTTCCGTGACAATGTTCACGCAGTGATGCATGCCGTAGGTGAAGTAAACATACAAAAGCCCGGGGCGGGCGAACATCACTGCATTACGGGGTGTGCGCTTGCCGTTGGCAGCATGCGAGGCTGCATCCTGCGTATAGGCCTCGGTTTCGACGATTCGTCCCCGATATACGTGATTGTGGATACGGTGGCACAGAAAGCAGCCGAGGAGCCGCTTGGCGACTTCTTCAGTGGGGCCGTAAAAATCTCGCCGCTTGAGTCGGTTCCTCACAGCACTACGGGGCGAGGCCACCGAGCCGTAGAGACGAGTCCTTCAGCCGCACTTGGGTCCCCCCAGCGGCCAGCAATGACTGTTTGGCATCGGGGGCATCGTCCCTGCTGGAGGTCGATGCGCAGGATACGGTAGCCTCGGCGTTCGACAACGGTCGTATGGCAGCCGGGGCAGCGTGTGTTCTCGTATTCGCCCACGGCGCCCGGAACATTGCCAATGTACACGTATCTCAGTCCGGCCTCCTCCCCCAAACGGGCGGCGAACAGGAGGCGGTCGACGGTCGTGGCGTCGCGATCGGTCATTTTGTAGTCCGGGTGAAAAGCCGTGACGTGCCAGGGGATGTCCGGGGAAACCTCCGCAAGAAATTCGGTCAGGGCACGAAGCTCGCTTTCCGAGTCGTTGAACCCAGGAACCAACAAAGTCACCACTTCCACCCAAAAGCCCAGGCGTACTAACTGTCGAATCGTTTGCTTTACCGTCTCGAGCAAACCACCGAGCTTGCGGTAACGGCGGTCATCGAATCCCTTCAGATCGACCTTGTACAAGTCGACCCATGGGCGCAAAAACTCCAGCACTTCCGGGGTCGCGTTGCCGTTGGACACGTACGACGTCACGAGCCCGGCCGCTCGGGCCTGGCGAAACACGTCCACGGCCCATTCGGAAGTGATCAGCGGCTCGTTGTAAGTGCTGGTGACGATGCGTGCCCCGTAGCGCTGCGCCAGGTGAACAATCTCTTCGGGGGAGATCCGTCTCGGGGCCACCCCAGCAACCGGATCACGCAGCGCCTGTGAGGTGAGCCAGTTCTGGCAGTACGCGCAGTGATAGTCGCAGCCGAGCATTCCGAAACTCAGCGCCAGCGAACCGGGGTAGGCATGAAAGAAAGGCTTTTTTTCCACGGGGTCGCATTGGAGTGCCGCCACGTACCCCCACGGCACATAAAGCTTCCCTTTCCGGTTCCACCGGACCTTGCAAATCCCCACCTTGCCGTCCGGCAAGTAGCAGCGGTGACCGCACGCCACACAACGAAGCGCTCCTTCAGGAAGCGGCTGAGCCAACTCGCTGCGGGGGGTGCTCAGCTCTTCGAGCACAGACTGCAAAGTTTTGGACTCCAAGAAAGGTTCGGACACGGCGATGTACTATAATCCCCGTGGCTCGGGCCCTCAATCGACGCATCCGTCGCCTTCCTATGGAGTCCGGTTACATGAATTTGGGGACTATGCTTAGAAAGTACCATGCGACGCCTAGTGTGGGTGGCGATCTTGATTGCCGTCGTCGCCGCGGGAGCCTGGTGGTGGTGGCAGGAGCGAGAGCAAGAGAGGCAATGGGCCATTCGCGGGTCGGGCATTGTCGAGGTGACCGAGGTCGACGTGGCGTTCGAAGTTCCGGGCACCATCGTGGCACGATTTGTCGACGAGGGAGCCGCGGTGGACAAGGGAGAGCCCATCGCTCAGTTGGATGAACGTGAGTATCGGCTCCAGGTGGAACGGGCGCGGGCAGCGAAGGCCGCAGCGGAAGCGCGTTACGCGTTGCTAACGCGGGGGGCAAGGGAGCAAGAAGTCGATCAAGCGCTGGCCGCGCTCGAGTCGGCGGAAGCGGATTTCCAGCTTCGCCAACGAGACTTTGCCCGCATCGAGGAGTTGTTTCGCCGAGGGATTGCAGCGCAAGCGGATTTCGACCGCGCGCGGACAGCGCGCAGTGCGGCCCAAGCTGCCCGCGACGCTGCGCGCTCCCGCCTAAACATGCTCAAGGAAGGCTTCCGAACGGAGGAAATCGAAGAAGGGCGGGCGCGTTTGCGCGAGGCGGAAAAAGCGCTGGAGGTTGCGGAGCTCAATTTGTCGCGGTGTCGGCTCTTCGCTCCGATTACGGGTCGCGTGCTTTCGAAGAACCGCGAGGTGGGTGAAACGGTCGCTCCGGGCACGCCGGTGGTGACCATGGGTGACTTGGCCAGGCCGTGGCTGAACGTGTACGTGAGCGAGCGCGACCTCGGGCGCATTCGCCTTGGGATGAAAGCTTCGATCTATGTGGATGCGTACCCGGGACGAGCGTTCGAGGGCAGGGTGGCGTACGTTGCCGACAAATCGGAATTCACGCCCAAAAACATCCAAACGCAAGACGAGCGGGTGAAGCTCGTGTATCGGGTAAAAATCGAACTCGAGAATCCGGAGGGAATTCTCAAACCTGGAATGCCGGCGGACGCGGTAATTCCGCTAGACGGTACGCCACCAGCGCAGGATTGAGTCGCGCAGCAATGCCGGCCGAATTTGCCATCGAAGTGGAAGGGCTCAGTAAGACCTACCCGCAAGGAACCCAGGCGCTGAAAGGCGTGAGCTTACAGGTGCGGCGTGGGGAACTCTTTGCACTGGTGGGGCCGGACGGTGCAGGCAAAACAACGCTGCTCCGAACCCTGGCTGGGCTCATCGCTCCCACCGAGGGGCGGGTTTGGATCGATGGGATCGATGCTGTAGCGGACCCGGCGACGGCAAAAAGTCGCATCGGCTACATGTCGCAGCGGTTTAGCTTGTCAGAGACGCTGACGGTCGCCGAGAACCTGCTCTACGTTGCTGAGATTTGGCACGTTCCTCCGGGGCAGCGCCGCGAGCGTGTGACCAGGCTCTTACGGTTCAGCCGGCTCGAGCCGTTTCAAGATCGGCTCGCGCGCAATTTGTCCGGCGGGATGAAACAAAAGCTGAGCCTATGCGCCGCGTTGATTCACCAGCCGGAAATCTTGCTTCTGGACGAGCCGACGATCGGCGTCGATCCCATATCGCGGCGTGAGTTCTGGTTGATTCTTTACGAGCTCTTGCAGGCGGGCTCGACAATCTTTCTCTCCACGCCGTACATGGACGAAGCCGAGCGCTGCAATCGCGTGGCCTTTTTGCTCGGGGGGCGACTCATTGCTAGCGGCTCGCCGGCAGAGTTACGTGCCGCCTCGCCCACGGTGATTCTCGACCTGCACTGTCGGGATACGCGCCGTGCGCGGAGAAAGCTTGCGCAGGACCTGCGTTTTCCTGAGGTTGCGCCATTTGGGGAACATCTCCACGTTGCGATTCCGCGACACGATCAGAATCCCGAGTTGTGGGTGCGTGCTGCTGAGCGTCTGGGCGTGGAGGTGCGCTCGTGGCGGGTACGGGAGCCGTCGTTGGAAGACGTGTTCCTGGAACTGACCTTGGCGGATCAACGGAAGACCGACGTGCGGAACGAACAAAGCTGAAGGACCGCAGCGTTATTGGCAGCCAGCCAAGGCTGCACCCACGGCGGCGATAATTTCGCTCACCGTAACGGATCCGTCGCCGTCGCGGTCGCCACTGGGGCAAGCACTGAGAGCCGCCTGTTCGAGCGCAATGTTGACCAGAACGAGAATGTTGTCGATGGTCACGGTGCCGTCTCCGTCACAGTCACCGATGCAGCCCTGCGCGCTGGGAGTAGGAGTGGGGGTAGGCGTCGGGAAACTGCCAGTTCCCTGGCACGTACCAACGATGCAGTCGTTATCGTCCACGCAGGCGAAGCCGTCGTCGCACACCCTGCCGGTCGCCCAGCATAGTGCCCCCAGACAATGCGTGTCGTTCAGGCAGGAAAATCCCTTGAGTTCGCCGCTCAGGCAAACCTTTTGCGTGGGCTGGCAGGGGCTCCCGTCGGTACAATTGAAGGTCGGGTCGCAGCAGTACCCCGCGAACAAGCCATCCGCACAAGTACCAAGCGCAGGGTCCGTGGAGCATGCCGGTGTAGCGGCGCAAGTGGAAAGGGGGCAGTCGCAGTCGTAACCGTCGTCCGTTCCTCCGTCACAAACTCCTTGCGCGACGACACACGCGCCACCTGGGCAATCTTCGACGCGGCTGCACGGCTGCCCGTCACGGCTACCTGCGGAACACAGGCGCTGAGCGGCAGCTGGCCCGGTTAGGAGCACCAAGAACGCAATCACGAACCACTCGGTCGGGAGAGAATATTTGCAGTGCTTCATGTGCCGGCTCCTCGCGTGGCCCCGAGCATCGTAGGAAACATCGATTGAGTCAACACATTTGTGTGCAAGTGCAGCGGACCCTCCGGAACGGAGATGCGCGATCGAAGAAAGTTCATTGTTTGCTTCAACTGACGGAGGCGGTGCCCCGACGCAGTCGATCGGGAGACGTGCAGCGGGGGCCGGGTGCGCTACCCCTGAGGGCCTTTGTGTGGCGCGAGCGCTTGCGTTTCTTCTATAAAAGCAACGTTGGTTTTGGCTACACCACGTCCGACAAGGAGGAAACTGGCCATGGCTGCAACCGCATCGAAAATGATTCCGCTTGGCACGAAGGCTCCACACTTCCGGTTGCCGGACCCTAGCGGCAAGGTGTACTCGCTCGACGATTTTGCCGACAAGCCAGCTTTGTTGGTCATGTTCATTTGCAATCACTGTCCGTACGTGAAGCACATTCGCTCTGCCCTTGCTCAGTTCGCACGCGAGTACATCCCCAAGGGGCTGGCAATCGTGGCCATCAATTCCAACGACATTTCGCAGTATCCTGAGGACAGCCCCGAAAAGATGGCCGAGGAAGCGCGCGAGGCGGGGTACATCTTCCCGTACTTGTTCGATGAAACCCAGGAGGTAGCCAAGGCGTACGGGGCTGCGTGTACGCCAGAATTTTTCTTGTTCGACAAAGAGCGAAAGCTCGTTTACCACGGCCAGTTCGACGACAGCAGGCCTGGGACGGCGCTTCCGCCGACGGGTGCGGACCTGCGCGAGGCGGTCGACGCCCTTCTCGAAGGGCGCCCCGTGCCAACGAACCAAAAGCCGAGCCTCGGGTGCAATATCAAGTGGAAACAGGCGAGGGCGTGAGCGGGCCCGTACACGGCTTAAAACCGGTCCGAAATCCAATACACGCTTGACTCCGGCGGCAAGAGCTTGGCCCACACGTCTTCGGCCAGCACCTCGTTTCGTGAGACGCCGAGTTTTCCAGCAAGTCGGTCGGGGTCGACGACGCGCCACATCCAAAATACATCGTCGATCCTCGTGCACTTTATTCCTTGTGCTTCGAGAGCTGCGAGGATCCTCGGCTCTACAGCTAGTTGCGAGATGACGCCTGGGTAGGCTTGGATTCCGTGGTGGTAGTGGGTGACGAGCAGTTCCACGAGTGCTTGGTCGTGCCCAGGCAGATATCCGTGTTCCATCACGACGTAAAAGTCCCACAAGTTTGTCGCGCGGGCGTAGGCGACCACCTGGGAGTCGACTGTAGCGACCAGAAACTGCTCGTTTGGATTGCCGGCGTAACGGAGTTGTGCCCGCCAGTAGAGTTCGTCCCGCAGGGTCGTACCTGGGAAACGACCGGAATACACGTTGTAAATTTCCTGCACGGAAGGAAGGTCCTCGGGTGCAAACGGGCGCACCGTGTACCGGCGGCTCGGCTGGGCTGCCGCGCCCGGAGCGAGAAACACGAGGTAGCGTAGGTGACTCCGGTAGCCCAGTTGGCCGTAAAAAGCGAGGCGCACCGCGAACAATAGCGATACGTCGAAGTCGCGGTCCCGCAAGCGGCCCAGCCCGTAGCGCAGGAGTTCCGAGGCGATTCCCCGCCCACGATACGCTTCAGAAGTGAACACGTTGCCCACGCCTGCAACGTCTAGCGCCGTCGCACCGACGCGCACGCGTTTGCGGAACACCTGAAACGTGCTCACAAGCCTTCCCTCGTGTTCCGCAACGAAGCATAGGTCCGGCGAGAAAGTCGGATCGTATTCCAAGTAGCGCGCGAAAAAGTCGCGATCGCCGTACCACTCCGCCAAAAGGTCGAGGACCTGGTCGCGTTCGCTCGGTTCGATGCTGCGGAACAACACGTTCGTCATGCCGGGCTTGCTGGCATAGGGCTGGGATTTCAACAAGCCGCCCGACCGCTGGCAGCGCCAGTAGCATTTTGGTTCTTGGCGATGCGGTCGGGCGGCGCTTCCGACTCGCAGCCAGCCTTCCTTTGCGTCGAGTTTGCTTGCCCCAATAGGGCGGGCTCGGTGGATCCCGAAACTCGCAAACAAACCGACCCTGCCAATCGGGGGGTGGGCCGGGGCGGCGCTTTTCTGGTCTCAGTGGCCTGAGGCGCTACGAGTTGTCCCGGGGTAGTCTGCCGATTCCGGTGTGGCCAGGGGTCGGTTCGCGCATTGTTGTAACTGCCTTGTTCTACACCGCTGGTTTGGGTGGACGGAGTGCCTCATGGAATGCTGGTGTGGTGTCGGGGCGCTTACGGTTGTCAATGTCAGGAGCCCGTACGAGGGTCAAACGTGGTGACCGAAGAGAATGTTCGCGCACTGCCTGTGGGTGCGTGGGCCGCTCGTTTCTGGGCCGAGGGCAGGCGGTAAGCTCGGGCGCTGTGTCCGGTCTTGGTCCTCGGTGCACGTCGCAGATGCCCTGCGGCTGCTCTCGCGTCCCGCATCGTGTCGCGAACTCCATCTTTGAGAGACGCGATTTAGCGTTCTTTGGGCTTTGAGTGGATGCGGGCGTGCGAGATTCGGGCGGGGAATTTGGCTCCGTTGTTTGAAAGGGACTCCGAGGGCTCCGGATGCAGGGTGCTGAATATTTGGCTCCAAGCGATCGCGTGGGTGCCGAGAACCGTGAATGTGGCGGCACCCGCAAGCCCGGCAACTTGCCAGGCTTCGAAGGCAGCAGTGTCCGCCCACGGCAGGCAGGCTGCTGCCAGGCCGACCCCGATCCCCAAGCAGAGAAAAGCGCCCCAGCGGAGCCGCGAGGCGACTCCGTCGCCAGGCTCGATCGAGCGCAGCACGGTTACGACCGGTGCGTGGTGCAAAACAAGCCCGGCGAAAAGCCAAAGTGTGGTTGCCGCAACCACAGTGCAGAAGACCGTCCAAGCTGCCAACAACGCGAGCCATCTTGGGATCGAGGCGAAGAGCAGCAGGGCACTGGCTGCGGGGAGTGCAAGCAGGGCACGAATATAGCGCTGCACGACCATCGTGGCTGACGTACGCGAAGGCCTTGGAGGCGAGTCAATTATCGACGGCAGTGCCTCACGAGCAGCGGGAACGGGCGAAACATCTGGAGGGCGTGGCATCCAGATCACGGTCGGTTGCTGTTCCGGAGGAACGCTGCTCGTTGCTTCTGCGAGCCAGTTTGCGAACGGGAAAGAAGCCGACTCGCGTGCGACACGCCAGAGCGCACGCTCTGCGAGCTCGCGAGTGCTCGCAAAAGCCATGGGATGGCAGTTGCTTGCTTCGCGTGCGGGCCCCGAGCTGCGTTCCCGCACCAGCAGCAAGGGCGCCTGGCACTCTGGCAAAGCCTCGAGTGCGGTCGCGATCCAGTCGGGCCGAATTGCGGCGAGGTCCGACGCGACCACGACCCACTCGCTCGGCGCGATCGTGAAGGCGCGGCGAAGCACCGAGACCCAGGATTCGCGCGGCCGTCGCCGAATCAAAACGACGGGCCCGAATCGTTTGACCGGCGCCTCTGGGGCAACTTCGCTGGTTTCCACTGCCACCAGATGAAAGGCACCGCCGGTTTTCTCTGCCCAGCTTGTGCCAACCTCCACGATGTGCGCCCATGCGTGGGGCGACGCGGAGCCACTCGGGAGCGGGAAGACGAGCAGCACCGATGGTGGTGATTCCCTTGTTCGTCGCTGTCGCGCAGTATCCTGCGTGGGCACAAGTTGTATTTTGAGGAATGCGCGAGCCGCAGTCACGAGAAAAAATGAACCTTGTCGCGAAAGAGCGACTTTGGGTAGGGATCGTTCACGCTTCCTTGCGTGGTTTTCGCTGCCGGCGTGGGCTGCGCGGTTCTTGTCGGAGTCGTGGGCTCCGGCGAGCCGCCACGGGCGCCCCAGCTGCTTGTCGCTTCGGCTCCTTGGGGCACTGGTTGGCGATCACCCGCATCACATTCCAAGCGTAGTAGATCTCCGGGTACAGGAGCGGCTTCCCGCTCGTGAGAATCGCTCCCGCGATTTGTCGCTCCGGGTCGGCCCAACCAACGATGTTGGTGAAGCCAAGATGTCCGAACGCCTCTCGAGTGTCGGGTCCGTACAAGCTCAGGTAATCTGCGCCGAGCATGAACCCCAGCGAGTACCGTAGCGGTAAACCGAAACTCAGGTCGATCTCCCAGTTGGTTTGCTCCAAGGTGGCTCGACGCACGGTACGTGGATCGAAGATGCGGACTCCGTAAAGTTCACCCCCGTTCAGCAATAACTGGTAGAACTGGCTCAGTTCGTCCGCTGTGGTCACGATGTTTCCTGCCGGGATAATGGCGCGAAGGAAGCGAGGATCTTTAGAAACCTCGGCGGCGGTGCGGATGTCCATTCCGATCGCCTTGTGCAACAGCGTGGAGAGTGGGGGAATCGGCGGCGGGCCAGTAAAGGCGTTGTGGGCTACCTTGGAAATGTCTGTTTCCTCTACGCCATAGTTCATCCAGCGCCAACCAAGGGGTTCGCGTATGGTGTGCGTCAAAAAGAGGCGGATGTCGCTTCCGGTGATTCGGCGGACAACCTCTCCCAGCAAGAAGCCGCCAGTGAGCGCGTGATAGGCCACGACGCGGCCTGCTGGCCAGGTGGGCTCGAGGTCGCAGAGGATTTCCAAAATGCGCTCCGGATGCTCGAGGTGCTCGAGGTCCATCGCTTCGGGGGGCACGTTCGGAATGCCGGCGCGGTGGGAAAGAACGTGCCTAATGGTAATCCATTCTTTGCCGTGCCGTCCGAACTCCGGGATGTACTCGCAAACCGGGTCATCGAGGTGCAACAACCGCCGCTGGTCGAGCAGGTGGATCACCATCGCAGTAACGGCTTTGGAAGCGGAGAAGATCGTAAACGGCGTGTGCACCGTGCAGCGAACCTTGGGTGCGTCTGCCGGATCCTCGGGTGCGTTGCCACGGGCATAACCGAGTGCACGGTGTAAAAACACCTGGCCATGCCGCCGGAGGCAAATTTGCAATGCGGGGTGCATCCCCGTGGAGAAGAATGCTTGTACGGCGTCCCAGATGGCGGTCACTTGGCTGCTCGTGAGTCCAGCGTCGCGCGGCGAAACCTCCTCGGCGATTTCCATGACCTCGTGCAAATCAGTCGGAATGCGACACCGGCGGACAAGGCCAGTCATGACGTTCTCTTGGCTGGCACACTTACCGGATGCCGGCAAGAGCGCTTTTTCAGACGTTCAGGCGGAGTCCACGGGACCCGCAGGTTCAGCCGTTGATGCCGGCACTGGTTCCTGTGCGACGTCCGAGATCAGCACCTCGTCGTAAAAGAGGAAGCGGCAGACCATGTCGGTGAGGGCCTCCACGGTGGGGCCGACGAGCGCCTCGCTTCCACTCAGCATCACTCGCGAAGTGGTCCACTCAACGGCGGCGTGGATCACGAACGCGGCCGTCGCAAGGTCGGTCACCCGGAGTTTGCCCTTCTCGGCCAGGGCCTGAAACAAACGGAGCATCGCCGCCTTGATGCGTTCTTCGATTGCTTCGACGGCGCTGCGAAACTCGGGGTCCTTAAAATAGCGCTCCCACAAAATCCGCTGGATTCCAGGCTGGATGCGCCGGGTGTGGAAGAGCGCGTCGATGAGGGTGCGTACGCTTTGCCTTAGATTGCCGCCGACCCACAATGCCGGGTCGAGATTCTGTACGACGTAGTCGCTGATTTCCTTCGTTGTGCCTTCCAGCAGTTCCAACAAAATTGCGCGCTTGTCCGGAAAGTACCCATACAAGGTGCCAACCGCGACTCTCGCTTTGCGAGCGATCGCTGCCGTGGTCGTTTCATCGTAGCCCTTCGATTCGAAACAACTTACTGCCGCCTTGAGGATTTGCTCCCGCGTGCGCCGGCTGCGGGCTTGCTGCGGTGTGCGAATGGTGGGGCGGCGAGTACGAGTCTTGGACGCCATCGGTTCGATTTCTCAACAGGGGCCAAGAAGCGAACTTGAGTTCACATTCCTATTGACTCTGAATTGCTCGTGCCGTATGTTCTCGCCCGTAGAAACACTTTTGCAAGGAACGCATCGGGAGGACGAACATGGCTCAAGCTGCCGTAAAGGAAACTGCTCGGCCAGTAAGTGAGGAAAGGCCAAACGAAACGCTGCTTGCCGCATACGACATCACATACGTTTGGAACTATGGCAGCGTCAAGGAAGGGTTACGGGATTTGTACGAAAAAGCCAAGCGGGAGCAATGGAACGGCACCACGCAGCTGAAGTGGGACACTCCGGTAGACCCGGAATCGGAGATCATTCCCCAAGCGTACAACCCGCTTGAAGATTATGGTCCGTACAAAAAGCTCACCCCACGGCAAGTAGCCCACTTCCGGCACGCACAGCTTGCCTGGCAGTTGTCGCAATTCATGCACGGGGAACAGGGGGCGTTGATCGTCGCTTCCGAGCTGGCCGGTGCGGCTCCGTGGATGGACGCCAAGCTGTACGCGGCGACCCAAACGATGGACGAGGCACGTCACGTCGAGGTGTTCAGCCGTTATTTGCAGGAAAAACTCGAGTGGCAGTGGCCCATCAACCCGAACCTCAAGCACTTGCTCGACCTGATCATTTGCGATCGCCGGTGGGACATGAAGTACCTGGGCATGCAGATCCTCGTCGAGGGGCTAGCGATGGCTGCGTTCTCCAGCATGTATCAACTTGCGCGGGAGCCGTTGGTGAAGGATCTCGTGCACTACGTCATGCGCGACGAGTCGCGACACGTGGCTTTTGGCGTGCTGTCGCTGAAGGGGTACTACTTGGACATGCCCGAGTCGGAGCTTCGCGACCGCGAAGACTTTGTCATCGAGGCTTGTAGGCTCATGCGCGATCGGCTCTTGGCCGAGGAAGTCTCCGAGTACATCGGGTTCAACAAACACGAGGTGCGAGAGATCGTGCTGCAGTCGCCCGTGATGCGGATGTTTCGGGAGTCGTTGTTCTCCCGGATCGTTCCAAATTTGAAGAAACTCGGCTTGCTCACCCCGTACGTTCGCAAGGCCTTCGACGAGATCGGAATCCTGCAGTTCGAGAACGTCGACCCAGAGGCGGAAGATCGCGCGATCGGTCTTGCTTGAGCCTGCACTCCCGTCCCTCCCCCTCCCTGTCCCCCGACCCCCGCAACGGGCTCGCCGGCTGCTTCGGCCGGTGGGCCCGTTGTGTTTTTGGTCAAACGATGAGAACGCTGTCGCAACCGCTTGCAATGTGCGCTAGCATAGGCGCCAGTTTTTTCTTGAAGTGATGCAAGGAGCGAACAGAATGGCAGCACCGAAACCCTCTCGGACAGTGCAACGATCGCGTGGCGAGACCTCCCACTTGGCGGAAGTCTCCCAGCCTGTACATCCGCGGGCTGGAGTCGAAATGACCAACGCCGACGCGATCGTACAAGTGCTGGCCGACGAAGGTGTGGACACGGTGTTCGGATACAGCGGCGGCGCGATTTTGCCAACGTACGATGCGATTTTCCGGTACAACGAACAGCACCGAGACCAGGAAATCCGCCTCGTCGTTCCGGCCACCGAGCAAGGCGCTGGTTTCATGGCTGCTGGTTATGCCCGCTCGAGTGGCCGTGTGGGTGTGTTCATCGTGACTTCGGGCCCCGGAGCGACGAACTCCGTAACGCCAATTCGCGACTGCCAGGCAGACTCTGTTCCAGTGGTGCTGATTACCGGGCAGGTACCGCGCGTGGCGATGGGGACGGATGCGTTTCAGGAGGCGCCGGTCTTCAACATCATGTCCTCGTGCGCGAAACACGTTTTCCTGGTCACCGACGAATCCAAAGTCGAGGCAACGATCCGCACTGCGTTTCGTATTGCCCGAAGCGGACGCCCGGGGCCGGTCGTGGTGGATATTCCACGCGACGTGCAACTGGCCAAATGCACCTTCCGCGGTAGCGGAAGTTTGCGGCTGCGCGGGTACGATGAGCGGTTGGCGGCGCTCGAGCGCGCGACCTTGTCGCCTCGAGATGCCGAAGCCTTTTTCCGCTTGTTGGGAAGCTGCGAGCGGCCGCTCCTGTACGTCGGTGGCGGAGTGATTCATGCGAATGCCGCACCGGAACTGCGCGCGTTTGCCGACCGTTTTGGAATTCCGGTGGTGACCACACTCATGGGCATTGGTGCGTACGACACTTCCGCAGAGCTGTCTCTGCGGATGTTGGGCATGCACGGAACTGCCTACGCCAACTACGCCGTGGAAGATTGTGACTTCCTCTTTGCCATCGGTTCCCGCTTCGATGACCGAGTCGCCGGCAAAGTGAAGGAGTTCGCGCCGCACGCCAAGATTGCCCATCTGGACATCGATGCTTCCGAAATTGGCAAGGTGAAAGCCGTGGATTGGGCGCACGTTGCCGATGCCAAGCGCGGACTGCAGCAACTGCTCGAAGCAGGGCGCGACTTTAAAAAGGACTTCAGCCGTTGGCGCGCCTACGTGCTCGAGTTGAAGCGGAAGTATCCGTTGAATTGGAATCGCGAGTCTTCGCGCATTCAAGCGGAATACGTGTTGTCCACCCTGAACGAAATCACGCGCGGCGAAGCGATTGTCACGACCGGCGTGGGGCAGCACCAGATGTGGGCCGCCCAATATTTGGACTTCCACCGCCCGCGCACGTGGTTGACCTCCGGCAGTATGGGCACGATGGGATTTGGCTTGCCCGCCGCGATCGGTGCGCAGCTCGCCAATCCGGGAGCACTGGTGATCGACGTCGATGGGGACGGCAGCTTGCGCATGAACCTAGGCGAGCTGGAAACGTTGACCACCTACGACATTCCGGTGAAAGTGCTGTTGCTCAACAACCTTGGCGACGGGATGGTTCGGCAGTGGCAAGACTTGTTTTATGCAAACCGTTACTCCGGTTCGGACAAGAGCTTGCACAAGAAGGACTTCGTGCGCGCTGCAGAAGCAGACGGCTTCCAGTTTGCCAAGCGCATCACGGAAATCGCGGAGGTGCGCCCCGCACTCGAGGAATTCCTTGACTTTCAAGGCCCCGCGTTGCTCGAGGTCATGGTCGATCCCAATGCCCACGTGTACCCGATGGTGGGTCCGGGGATGGGCTACAAAGACATGATTACCGGGAAGTTTATCCCGAGCCGTGATCAAGGACCGAAAACTACGGAAACGCCGCCAGGCTACTTCTAAGAGTTCGACTGGGTAGAGGAAGTCGCTCGGGTGGCGGAGCGAGCCCGGCGGCGCCAAAGTTCGGCAACGATTTGCGCATGTGCCGCGCGCGTGATCGGGTAGCGGCCGGCGCTGATTACGGCGGCAGCCAGGAACGCAAGCGGGGCGAAGGCCGCCAGCAAGCGGATGCTGTTGCGCACGGTGTCACTCGTTGGCTCGTTGGCCTGAAAGCCAAGCAAGTCGAGAACGCCCAGCACGAGCGACACGCCGACTGCACCCGCTAGCTTCCGTACGAACGTAAACACTCCGTTGTAAACGCCTTCGCGTCGCTGCCCGGTGCGTAGCTCGTCTTCATCGATGACGTCGCCAAGCATCGACCAAGGCATCACGTCCACGGCAGCATACCCAGCGCCCGCAACCGCCATCAGCAAAAATAAGGTCCACCTGGACCAATCGGGCTGCACGAAGAACAACACGCATTGAACGGCGCTCCAAAGGACCGCGCCGTAGGCGAACAGTTGCGTCTTTTCCGTACGACGGGCAACCCACAGCCACACTGGAAGCGCACTGACGACAGCAACGAGGAAAATCACCATCCCGCGCTCGAAGTCCTCCGAGCGCAGCAACCAGTGCGTGAAGTAGAGGATGAGCAAAGTGCTGATGACGTCGATGGCCATGCGGCTGAAGAGGAACAAGGCGAGGAGCCGTCGAAAGTTGGGATGGGCGAGTACTTCGACAAGGCCGCGGAAAAATGGCGTGGTGCTGACTTCTTGCTCCCGCCACTCCGGCCTTTCGAAGCTGACGCGGTACACAAAAAACCACGGCAGCGCGAACAGACAGCCTAGGACGAACCCTGCAAACTGAAAGCCCGTGGGGCCGCCACCGAAGCTTTCCGCCAAGGGGCGGACCGACACGGCGGCAAAGACTCCGAGCATCGCGCCCGCGGAGCGATAGGTGTTGAGCGAAGTGCGGTCGTCGTAGCTCAAAGCCATCTCTGGCTGGAGCGCGAGGTAGGGAATCGAGAGCACGGTCATCGCCGTCGTGAGCAAGCAGTACACAAACGCGTAGTACGCGAACCGCAAAAGCTCGTGTGTGAAGGGCACTGGGACCCAAAGCAGGGCAAAACACAGCCCGAACGGTACGGCCCCGATGAGAAAATAGGGGCGACGTCGGCCCCATTGCCAGCGGGTGCGGTCGGAAATTCTCCCCATGAGTGGGTCGGTAAACGCGTCTACCGCGCGCCCGATTAACGGCACGAGCCCCGCGAGCGCTGGCCGCAACTCGGCCACGTGAATGAGGAAGTAGGCCGTGAATACGAAGGCCAATGCGTTTAACGCCGCGTTGATGGTGAAGTCACCGCTTGCATAAATGGCCCGTTGTACGGGCGACAAAACGCGCGAAGCGGGTGGCGAGGGACGGCTCACCGGTTTTGCTCTCCTCGGCCCAAGCAGACTAAGCGCCGAAGCGCGAGCAGGTCCATGCGCGGCGCACCCCCCAACGACTCGTAAGCCGTTCCCCTAGTGGCCTTGCGAGCTCGAAACTGCCCAACTTGCCAAAACCGCGATCCCGGAAAATCACGAACACGCTAACCTCGAACACGGGCGCGGTTGTCGGCCGCTACCGCCGTGCTGTCAAGCGAGGGTTGTGTGCACCGTTACGCGACGAGACCTTCGAGAAAGTCTACGACACGCGGTTCGTGCCGTTTCCCGGTGACAGCGTTGATTTGCCGGAGGGCCGAGGGGCTCGTGACATTCACTTCAGTCAGGAAACCACCGATGACATCCAGGCCCGCAAGCCAAAGTCCATGCTGCCGAAGAAACGGACCGACGCGCTCGGCGATGTAGCGGTCGCGTGCGTTCAAGGCGGTTGCCTCCACGCGTGCTCCTTGATGGATGTTGGCGAGTTTGTCAGGGGCAGCAGGCACTCGATTGACAGCGCCAATACATTCTCCTCCGACTAGAAAAAGTCGCTTGTCGCCAGACAACACTTCGGGAAGGTATCGCTGCACGATGACCGGATCGCCCGGGTAGCGTTGGAGGGTTGCCCGAATGACCGGTGGCGCTGTTTCGGCGGTTACAACATGAATCCCTCGCCCGCTGCATTCAGAAATCGGTTTGACGACTGCCGTCCCTTGCGCACGCACAAACTCCTCGAGGGCTTCCACGTGCCGGCTCACAAGTGTCGGCGGGCACAGATCAGGGAAATGCAGCGGCAGGAGCTTTTCGTTCCAAGCAAGCACGCTCTCCGGCTTGTTGACCACGACGGTTCGCTCGCCCACGGAGGTCAGTGCCTGCGCCACGAACCGGTAGGCAGCATCCACAGGCGGGTCCTGGCGCATGAGAATCAGCGAGAACTCGCTTGCGTCCTCCACTTGCGCTTCACCGGCTTGGGGAGCTCCGGTAGGAAGAACGTTCAGCTCATGCGCGGTGGTGTACACGCCGCGGTCGGTGACCGTAAAGTCCTCCTCCAGGGAGTACCACGTTTCATGACCGCGACGCCGAAACTCCGCAGCGAGCAGCAAAGAGGTTTCAGTTTCAAGCTGCAGTTGCTCGAGAGGGTCGAGGACGAACAAAACGCGCACACGTTCCTCATAACATTGCGCTTTGGAGAGGCGACCCCTTTAAGAGCCTGTTGACGAAGTGGCTGCCAGACGCACCCGGTGTTGCGCGGTAGGGGCGAAAACTTTTTCGCCCCTACCGCTGTCTACAACCAAGGAGAGCCAAAACCGCCGTATCGGCACTCATATGCACGGTTGTTCGGGCTGGCGCCGCTTCGTCGACACCCCCACCTCGACTGCCCGTTCGGCGCTTCAAAGCACACGCTCTCTGCATCAGAGACCCACCAGCCATGCCCGCTTTTTCAACTGGCTGTTCAGGGCGCCCCCAAGCCGTGTGCAGAAGCAAACGATACGAGCGTGCATCTTTTGCCACGCCGGCGCAGTGCTTCCGCATTCGATGGGCGCCGTGCGATTCATCGTACGTGGTTTGCCTTGAGCAAACTGGTTCCATGGGGTAGCGTCAACGACGGCAAATCGTCAGTCAGGCAATCCGAGGAGTTTGGCACGTATGGCGAGAAAGCGAGCGCGAACACCCAAGCCCATTCCGGGGAAGGAGCTGGCGTTTATTCGAGCGCAACGGGTGGCGCGGGTGGCAACCGTCGGCAGAGACTTCGAACCCCACAACGTGCCCGTGTGCACGGTGGCGATCGGGGGCAAACTGTACTTTGCCTCGGAAGCGAATGCGCGCAAAATTCGGAACCTCTTTCACTCTCCCCGTGTTGCTCTGGTGTTCGACGAGTACGACGAGGACTGGAAGAAATTGCGCGGCGTCATGGTCGTTGGGGAGGCAACCATCATAGAACGAGGGCCGGCATTCCACCGGGCCCGCTTGGCGCTGTACCGCAAATACAAGCAGTACCGAAAAATGGAGCCCATCGTGGAAGGGGAGTCCGTAATCGTCGCAGTGACGCCAGAGAAGACCTTCGCCTGGGGGCTGTGAGATCGGCGAACAACGAGAAAAGGCAAGGGAAGGGAAGGACGAGGATGCAAACAATCGCTCGGGTGATGGTAGTTTTGGCGGCGATCTTGGCGAGTACCACTGTACAGACGTACGCTCAAGGCTGCGTGGGAGATTGCAGTGGCGACGGGGAAGTGACCATTGACGAGATTATCCTTGGCGTGAATATCGCCCTCGGCAGTGCTGCGCTGAGTGGTTGCCCTGTGTTCGATCGCAATGGAGATCAGCAGGTGACGGTGGACGAAATTATCCAGGCCGTCAACAACGCCCTGGGCGGGTGTTCCCCAATTCCAACTCCGACTCCAGGCGAAGATGCATGGTCTTTCCAAAATCCAGCTCCTAGCGGCGAAGACCTGTTCGCCGTGTCGTTCCCGGACCGAGACCACGGCTTTGCCGTGGGAAGTTTCTCGGAGGTCCTCCGCACCACCGATGGCGGGCAGAGCTGGGAGTCTCTATTCATCGCCGACTTCGCAAACTTGTACGGGGTGCACTTCATCAATGCGAGTCGCGGATGGGCGGTGGGCGAGGCTGGAAAGATCTACCTTACGCTCGATGGGGGAGAGAATTGGAACCCGCAAGCGAGCGGGACCCAAGAAGACCTGAACGGAGTTTGGTTCACGGACGTTGCCCACGGTTGGGCCGTGGGCAACACTGGAACCATTTTGCGCACCGACACGGGTGGAAATACATGGGGGGCACAATCTGCAGGCACTACGCGGGATTTGTTTGCCGTGACCTTCGCGGACAGTCAGCACGGATGGATCGTGGGTGACGCGGGAACCGTCCTGCATACTCAAGACGGTGGTGCGTCCTGGCTCCCACAAACAAGCAACACCGGAAACGCTTTGTATGCGGTGGCGTTTCGGGACGCGAATCGCGGGATTGCAGTAGGGGACAACGGCACGATCCTACGCACCGAAAACGGTGGCCAACAATGGATCGCATCGGTGAGTCCTGTGGTGACTCCTCTATACGGTGTCGCCTGGGGCGATGCGCAAACCGTGTGGATCGTCGGGGATCTGACGGACGAATTTCAGGCGCTGATCCTCAAGTCGGAGGACGGTGGTCTCACCTGGACCCAGCAGCAAAGCGCAAATACGAATCCGTTGTACGGTGTCCGTGCCCTCGATGGCCGAACAGCTCGCGCTGTCGGTGGAGCGGGAACGTTGCTGGGCGCGGACGATGGTGCAAGGTGGTCGCTCCGCAATCCAGCACCAACGAACGATCTGTACGCGGTGGCTTTTCCGCCCGGCGAGTCCAGTGTGGGGTTCGCCGTGGGCGACTGGGGTGCGATTGCCATTACGGAGGACGGTGGTGCCACCTGGAGCGGCCGTGACGCAGGAATCACGGACGGCTTGTTTGCCGTGACGACGGTCGATCCCCAACTGGTCTGGGCTGCGGGCGGGAACGGGGTCATTGTCGCCTCGCGCGACCGCGGCAACACGTGGTCGGTGCAAAATACTCAGACAACAGAGACGTTTTTTGGCATCCGGTTCGTTACCGCGCTGCAAGGTTGGGCGGTTGGTACCAACGGAACGATTCGCGCTACAGCCGATGGCGGAGCAAGCTGGTTCCCCCAAGCGAGCGGGACCACCGAAGATTTGAACTCGGTCGTGTTCGTGAATACGAGCGTTGGATGGATAGCCGGCAGTACGGGCACGATTCTGCACACCGCCGATGGCGGCCGCACTTGGTCGAGGCAAAACAGCGGCACGACAGAAGATTTGTTCGCCATTACGTGTGTGGACACGAATACATGCTGGGCCGTTGGCGGTGCTGTGGAAACCTCGACGACACCGCCCGTGCAGGTGCTGCTGAAGACCACGAACGGTGGCCAGTCGTGGGTGCCGCAACCCGTGTTCTGTGGCCAGAACCCACAGGTGCCGGACAACTCCGGCTGCCCCGATCCGCTGTTTGGCGTTTACGCCCGCGATGCACGGACGGCGTGGGCAGTCGGTGACTTAGGGACCATCCTTGCTACGCGCGACGGGACACGGTGGGACCCGCAAGTGAGCCCAACCACGGATACCCTCAACGGCGTGTTTTTCGCAGACGCAAATGTCGGCTGGGCCGTAGGCTTCCGTGGCACCATTCTCAAAACAGTGACCGGAGGACGCTAACAGCCTGTTGACAAGGTCGGTCTCGGTCGAGGGCCTGCGATCAAGACAACGTGTTCGTCCAAGCGTTCGAGGTACAAGCTAGTAGGCCGGTGTCGGTAACCGGGCCCAATCGGGACAACGGTCCTTTGGGTGGCAACGCACCCTGACCTCGCTCGCCCGCGCGAGGGGGAGCATGGCGGAAAAATTTTTGCCCTACCTCGATCTTCGCACGACAGGTGGGCGATGCCGGAGCGCGGACAACCCCCGCGAAGTTGGCTGTACACGCGGTAGCCAGTTCTTCGACAGGCCGTTAGCCCTTTTTCCGTTGCGGAGTGGCGGCGGCAGGCGAGGAAGCGAGCCGACGTAAAGATGCGCGGTATGGTGGGCTCGCGACACCGCGCTCCGTAATGATCGCGGTAACGTAACGGGCTGGCGTGACGTCGAAGGCCGGGTTCAGCACGTCGACGCCGGAGGGAGCTACAGGCCGGCCCGCCACGTGTGTCACTTCTTTTGGGGACCGTTGTTCGATGGGGATCTGCTGGCCGGTTGGGCAAGCAAGGTCGACCGTTGCAAGCGGCGCCGCAACGAAGAAAGGGATGCGGTGGACGTGGGCTAAGACCGCCAGACTGTACGTTCCAATTTTGTTGGCCACGTCGCCGTTGGCAGCAATTCGGTCCGCCCCGACGATGACACAATCGACTCCACCTTGCCGCATCAGGTCGCCGGCCATGTTGTCGGTGAGCAAGGTCGTGGGAATCCCGTCGCGGAGCAGCTCCCAACACGTGAGCCGCGCACCTTGCAAAAACGGACGAGTTTCCGTGGCAAACACGCGAACTTGTTTTCCCAGTTCGCACGCTGCGCGCACGACACCGAGTGCGGTGCCGTAGCCGGCCGTGGCCAGTGCACCGGCGTTGCAGTGCGTGAGGATGCGCACTCGCTGGGGAAGCAAACGTGCCCCGTACATTCCGAGCGAACGATTGGCCTCGATGTCTTCGTCGTGAATCGCCCGTGCCTCGGCGAGCAGCCCTTCCTTGATTTCCTCGAGCGGTCGGTCGCGCAACGACTCGAAGGTGCGGCGCATACGCTCGATGGCCCAAAACAAGTTCACCGCCGTCGGTCGACTGCGGGCGAAGGTCGTGCAGATTCGTTCAAACGCTTCCGCAGGGTGCCGGCGTACCCGCTGCATTCCTAACGCGATGCCGAAGGCAGCAGTGACGCCAATGGCTGGTGCCCCACGCACGACCATGTCGCGGATTGCTAGGGCGAGCCGCCGATAGTCGCGGTACACGCGATAAACTTCCTGATGTGGCAAAAGACGTTGGTCGAGCAACACCACTGTGCCTTTGCGCCATTCGACGGTACGAATCATGGGGAACGATGTCGCTTGCGGACAAGCCGATGTCAAACGCTCGCGGCGGAGCAACCGCGCAAAAAATTCACCGGGTCACAAGTTCCGCAATCCGCCTCCGAATGGTCTCTTGCAATTCCGCTGGAACTTCGGGTTCGGGACTAGAACGGCAAAGGGCCAGAACTTGCTTCAGTGACGCACACGTGTCGCGACAACGGCCACATGCGTCTAAGTGCCGCTCCATTTCCGCACATACTGATGGGGAGAGTTCCCCTTCGAGATATCGCGACAGCAGAAGCGCAACATCCGGACATTGCGTGCGCGGCCCCTGCGATGATTCTTCGAGGCCCAGCAACGGAGCCAGTGCCTTTCGCACTGCCAGCCGAGCCCGATGCAAGCGTGTTTTCACCGTTGCCACCTGCAAACCGAGCACTTGCGCTGTTTGCTCTGTCGAAAGCCCCTCGAGGTCGCGAAGCAAAAAGACTTCCCGAAACGCGGGAGGCAAACCAGCAATGGCTTTGTTGAGCGCCAACTCGAGTTCGCGGCGAGCGATCTCGTGCTCTGGGGATAGGCGTGAATCCGCTGGCTCGATGACCTGGCGCCCTGGCTCCTCGATGGGTTCGGTCTTTTCTGGCGCAAATTTACTGCGCCGCCGTTTTTTCGTGCAAAAGCTGCGGGCAATTTTGTAAAGCCAGGTGGCTAGCGCACCTTCGCCGCGAAAGTTGCCGATGGACTTTGCCACCGACAGAAACGTGTCTTGCACGACGTCGCGGGCGTCCTCCGCGTTCCCACACATCTTCATCCCGAACCGGTATACCCGCCCCTGATAGAGCCGAATGAGATCCTCCAGGGCAGCGCGATCTCCCGACCGGGCGCGAACGAGCAACTGCTCTTCGCCGTTCACTGGCAGTTGAACGTGCTCTGCTGTTGTCATAGGCCAGCGACCTAGACTCTCATCGTTGCCACATGACCAGAAGGTCGGCATTTTCTTGCTGGGCGCGTTCCTCAGCCCACGCTCGCGCGGCATCGTTTCCCCGGAGCCAAGCCTCGAGGTGCGCCAGCGCTACAGCAACGGCGAGCGCATGTTGGCGTCTTGGAGACATGGCCGGAGGATTGCGAGTGCCGAGCGCACAGGGAAGCGGGCAACGCCCAGCAACAATTCCGGCCGCTGCACCACCGAGACTCTCTGGGAACGTCGCCCCTGCGGGATCGTTCCCCAGTGCCCAACCGAGAGCGGCGCAGCCTAAATCGTCGGCGTTAGCCATTTGTCCGAACAAAATGTCTGCTCCGTCGGTGAACGCTGTGTGGCTACCGGCCCGTAAAGCAAACAAATACTTGGGTCCCTGGGCTTGCTGGAATGCGAACAGCGCATTGGCCTCGTAGGGAACGATGGCGTCAATGTCTCCGTGTGCGAGCGCGAGAGGTACTTTGGCGGTAGCGTAAAACGCGCGGCCGAAGAAGCATGCCGGAGGTGCATACGCGAGCGCTGCACGGATTCGCGGGTCGCGTAGCGTCGGGTGGAAGGAAACCAGCAAGGTCGTGGCTCCGCCAAGCGAGAGCCCCGTCGCGCCGATCCTTCGGCTGTCCACCTTGCCGGAGAATCGCTGCAGCGCCGGGGTCGATGGCTCGAGGACGCTATCGATCAGGAAACGCACGTCACCTGGTTGGTTGGCGAGATCCCCTAACGTGGCTCCCCCTGGGGCATTGAAGGAACTTAGTGGGAAATCCACGGCAGCCACAACATATCCGTGACTCGCAAGGTGTTGCGCCAGGTAGGCACCGCCTCGGCGGTTGCCGAGAAAACCGTGACTGTAGACCACCAACGGTGCTGGCGCTGCGGATTCTGCAAACGGGGCATCTCGCTGTTCTAGCGAAGGAGCTGCCAATTGTGCGCTGGGGTACCAGATGGCTGCGGGCAGAGTGCGGCTTGGCGAACCCGGGAACGACCGATTGGGCATCGTGGGGCGCGTGCGATCTTCCAGCGTCGTCTCGACATAACCCACACCGTAAATGCCGGGTTCTAAAAGTTGTGCCGTGGTCAGCGGCTCCGCCGGTGGCGTCGCCGGCTCCCCGTCAGAGCCGCAGCCCAGACTTAGGCTCGAAAGCAGCAGGACAGCGACACACCACCCTATGAGTGCACGCGCTTGCCTCATGGGCACCTAGATATCCACCGCGCATTGCCTCGGTCAACAAGAACGAGCCGAGCGAAGAACTAGCATGCTTTCCAATTCCTAGGCCGGGCTTTTCGAGGGCCCTCCCGCGGTGTGGGCGCCCACGCAAGCTCGCCGTGCATTCGAAGCCGCGATGCATCCAATTCAGGCTGTCGGCCACCCCGCACGGTCGTTGGTGGCGGACTCGGTTGACAGTGCCGCGCGGCGACTTGCGTTGCATCGAGCGATGGTCCAAATCAGCAATCGGCAAGCGAAACGATGGCGAACGAAAAACTTCCCGGTCGTGGCGCGGCATCGAACCCTCCCAACCGTTACGAACGGCTGGACGTCGAGTGGGACGAAGAGTTCGCGAGGGATCTCCGCTCGCAGCGTACCCAAGTGTATCGCGACACGAGCCGGACGATCTTGGCGGAGAACGAAAGCCCCGATGTTCCATTCCGCTTTAGTCTGAATCCCTATCGTGGCTGCGAGCACGGCTGTATTTACTGCTATGCGCGGCCC
>Ga0101944_10002842_pt1 | contig 26305 bp, 26 predicted proteins | sample DewCreD2012metaG_FD_75245 | JGI IMG/M metagenome (GOLD analysis project Ga0101944, IMG submission 75245) | Hot spring sediment bacterial and archeal communities from British Columbia, Canada, to study Microbial Dark Matter (Phase II) - Dewar... ... | reverse complement strand
GACGACCTTCGACGCCCTCTCGCGCGACGGGGAGTACCTGGGCGGCGCGATTGCGCCCGGCATCGGCATCGCTGCCGAAGCGTTGTACGGTCGGACCGCCAAACTGCCACGCGTTGACCTGGTGCGCCCTCCCGGCCCAATCGGTCGCAATACCGTGCACTCGATGCAGGCGGGCCTGCTGTTTGGTTACGTGGGCCTGGTGGAAGGTATGGTCGCGCGCTTCCGGCGCGAGCTGGGCGACGAGATGCGCGTGATCGGCACCGGCGGGCTGGTCGAACTGATTGCCGGCGAGACCGATGTGATCCAGACGATTGATCCGTGGTTGACGTTGCGCGGCCTGCGCATCCTGTGGGATCTCAACCGATGAGCGTGGACCGACTGCTCGCGGGTCGGCGTGTGCTGCTGGGCGTCAGCGGCGGCGTGGCCGCCTACAAGGCCGCGATGGTCGCCAGTCGTCTGACCCAGGCAGGGGCGCTGGTTGATGTGGTGCTCACCGAATCAGCGACCCGCTTCGTGACACCGCTGACATTCGAGTCGGTGACGCGGCGGCGCGCCTTCGTTGATATGTTCTCCCTGCCACCTGAGGCAGGGGCAGATGCCCGTCCGGGCGATCTTATGATCCCGCACGTCGCTCTGGCACGGGCAGCCGATCTGATGATCGTTGCGCCGGCCACGGCAAACACGCTGGCGAAGTTGGCACACGGCGTGGCCGACAACCTGTTGACGGCAGTTGCTCTGGCGGTTACCGCGCCTCTTCTGCTCGCGCCAGCCATGGAAAGCCACATGTGGGAACACTCCGCCACGCAGGCCAACCTGACGACGCTGACCGCTCGCGGTGCTTCAACCGTCGGGCCGGCGTCGGGACATCTTGCCTCGGGTGCCTCCGGCGTCGGGCGCATGAGCGAGCCTGAAGAGATCGTGGCGGCGGCCAGGTTGCTGCTCGCCGCCAACGGCGACCTCGCCGGTCGGACTGTGGTGGTGTCGGCGGGCGGCACGCGCGAGGCCATTGATCCGGTGCGTTTCATCGGCAATCGGTCCAGCGGCAAGATGGGCTATGCGCTGGCGACGGCGGCGCGCGAACGCGGCGCCCGCGTCACCCTGGTGGCCGCACCCTCCGCCCTGCCCGACCCCGCCGGCATTGAATTGGTGCGCGTCGAGTCGGCGCAGCAGATGCGAGACGCCGTGATGGCCGCGCTGGAGAGGGAAAACATTGACGCCCTGGTGATGGCGGCGGCGGTGGCCGACTATCAGCCCGAAGTGACCCGGGCACACAAGATCAAGAAGAGCAGCGATCGCCTGACGCTGGAACTTGTGCGCACGCCCGACATCCTGGCCGAGGTAGCCGACCTGCGTGTCTCGGGGCGTGGTCCGCGGGTGGTGGTGGGCTTTGCTGCCGAGACCGAGGACTTGCTGGACAATGCCCGCGTCAAGTTACAGCGCAAGCGACTGGACATGGTGGTAGCCAACGACGTCAACGCTCCCGATGCCGGCTTCGCGGCCGACACCAACCGCGTGAGCCTGCTCTGGCCGGACGGCGCCGCGGAGTCGCTGCCGCTGATGAGCAAGGATGATGTCGCCCACGCTGTCTGGGACCGGATCGTGAAGCTTCTCTGACGCCGATGACCCCCGCCTGGCGGGATGTGAACGGCCGGAGTCAGTCTCCCGTCACGGGAGTCCCCATGAGCGGGTGCACACCAACAATGAATGAAAATCGCAGGGGATGGCCGAGCTGGGGCTCCCGGGACTGCACCGGGACTACGTCGGCGTTCCCAGGCCTGTTGCTGGCTACTCGCTGCCTGCAACCGGTGATGTTCGCGGGAGGGGCGACAGGGGGCGTCCGACGCGCCGGCCCAGGTCGCTCCCCTACAGCCATCGCTCCAGAAACTGCATGATCTCGGCGCGCATAGCGGCCGTCTCAAAGTGGCCGATGGGGTAGCGCGACAGTCGCCATGCCTCGGGCACACCCAGGGCGGCATAGGTCGCTTTCAGCTCGGCATCAATGCGATCCAGTCCCTGCGGCGGTGTCAGTGGATCGTAGAGGCCGGCCAGGGCCAGGTGAGGCCGCGGTGCGATCAGGGCGTTGATCTGGGCGGTGGTGAAGTATTTCAGGAGCCGCGGCACGTAGTAGTACACGCCGTGGCCGTCCAGGCCGCGTGTCTCGATCAGCGCCTGGTAGTCAGTCAGGCAATTGATGTCCACGCACACCCGAACGCGCGTATCCAGCGCCGCCACCCACCACGCCATCGTGCTGCCCATCGAGATGCCCAGCGTGGCAATGCGCCCGGCGTCCACATCGGGTCGAGTGGTCACATAGTCGAGCGCCCGCAGGCTGTCGTAGACCATCATGCCCCACATCACCTGACCCTGCCACAGCATCTGCTTGAAAATCTCCGACTCGCTGCGGCCGCGGCGCTCCCCGAAGGCCCAGTGATCAATGCACAACGCCGCCCAGCCATGCGAGGTGAGCGCCTCGGCATAGGCCGGCGCAGAGAGGAAGGTGCGTCCCGCAACCAGTTCCTCCTTGCCGATGTGGTACTCCCCGCCGTGGGCGTGGTTGTACAGGATGACCGGCCACGGGCCGCCGCCACCATCGGGGTGAACGAAGTAGGCGGGCACCGGCTCAATACCGTTCAGGTCAAGCACCAATCGTTCCAAGACGTAGCCGTGACGCGCCTCAGTGCTCACCTGAGTGACCTGGATCGGACGATTGCGGTCGGGAAGCTCCCCCAGGAGCGTGAGGAGAGTGTGGCGACGGGCAGATGGATCGTCGGTAGACATGGCAAGTGGCCTCAATCACGCGTAGTCAGTCAGACCCACGACGACCGCAGCACCCTGACGGTGACGTCAGGCGGTTCGTGGGCGTATTTCGTAGGAGCAGGTGGCGTCACCGTTGGTCTGGTGGCTGTGGCGCACCACATCGGCTCCCAGCAGCTCGCTGATCATGACCGCTTCTTCGCGGCAGGCCGGTCCGCAATACTCGGCCACCCAGATGATGGGACAGTGATGCTGATGCAGGACAAAGGAGCCGTCCTCCTTCTCCTCCCAGGTCGCCATATAGCCTTCTTCGGTGCGCAGCTCGGCGAAGCGCGCCAACCGCTCGCGCAGGCTGTTGCCATCTATGCGAGCGCTGTAGATGCGTTCCATCTCGCATCGCCGCTCCTGGAAAATCATATCCACAGCTTCCTGGCCGAACATGCCCTTGATGGTCCGCAGCATCTGGGCCGCCAGATGATGATAGCTGCTGGGGAAGAGGAGTCTGGCCGGCTCGCTGAGATGGTAGACGTAGCCAGGCCGGCCGATCGGCCGCTTGACCTGCTCGTGCTCCACCAATCTATCCCGTTCCAGGTTGGCCAGTTGCCGCCGCACCGCCACGGCCGAGATGTCCAGATGCTGCGCCAGTTCATCCGCCGTCATCTTGCCCCGTTGCTTCAGGGCGATCAGAATCTGTCGCCGCGTCTCCGACATCTGGCCATTCAGCACATTTTCGCCGCTCATGCTCGCCTCAGTTGAGGAGTCGGGCGGGATCGGCAGATCAGGCTGCAGGTTCACCTGCGCCTGACCTGCCTCACCCAACCCGTTGGCGACACCAGACACCTGGCAAGTGGATGGTCGCCGTGCTCCACTGCATCATTACTATACCATGACTTTGCTAAAAAAGCAATATATAAAAACATGGATGTTGACAAAGTCGTTCAAGCATGGTATGATGGTGACACCGTTAGGACGCCAACAGTGCGAGGGTGGTAGGATTATGACTGCAACGCTGACGATCAAGGACCTGCGCGTTCAGGTCGAGGGGAAAGAGATCTTGAAGGGCCTCAATCTGGAGATCAATCAGGGTGAGGTGCACGCCATTATGGGGCCGAATGGCTCCGGCAAGAGCACACTGGCCTACACCTTGATGGGACACCCGAAGTACCAGGTCACGGGTGGTAGTATCGAGTTCAAGGGTCAGAGTCTGCTGGAGCTGTCACCGGACGAACGCGCGCGGCTGGGCATCTTCCTCGCCTTCCAGTACCCGGTGGCCATTCCCGGCCTGAGTCTGGCTAACTTTCTGCGCAGCGCCGTGGATGCAGTTCGAGGTGCACCGGCGAACGGCAACGGCAAACCCGCATTGCCGGTGGCCGAGTTTCGGCGACTCCTGAATGAGAAAATGGAGCTGCTGCAGATGGATAAGACCTTCGCGCGGCGCTATCTCAACGAGGGCTTCTCGGGTGGCGAAAAGAAGCGCGCCGAGATCCTGCAAATGGCTATGCTGGAGCCAGAGATTGCCATTCTGGACGAGACCGACTCGGGGCTGGACATTGATGCGTTGCGCGTCGTCTCGCAGGGAGTGAATGCCCTGGCCGGTCCAAACATCGGCATTCTGGTCATCACACACTATCAGCGCATCCTAAATTACATCAAGCCGCAGTTCGTGCACGTGATGGTGCAGGGTCAGATCGTCGCCTCGGGAGGACCGGAGCTGGCGTTGCAGCTGGAAGCCGAAGGCTATGATCGCTATCTGAAGAAATAGCAAATGACAAATGACAAATGACAAATAACAAATGGCAAATGGCAAATGACAAATGACGAATGGCGAAAACCAAATCTCAACCATCGCCACTGCTATCTGCTATTTGACCTTTGACCTTTGACATTTGACATTTGATTTTGACCTTTGGAGGTCAAGATGCCGGCAAGCATAGACATCAACCTGGACGACTACAAGTACGGCTTCAGCGTCCCGGAGAACTACGTTTTCAAGGCGCGCAAGGGCCTTGATGAGGACATCGTGCGCGAGATCTCCTGGATGAAGCAAGAGCCGGAGTGGATGGCGAAGCTGCGGCTGCACGCCTATAGAGCCTTTGTCCAGAAGCCGATGCCGACCTGGGGCGCCGACCTGAGTGGCGTGCACTTCGACGACATCTACTACTACATCAAGCCGACCGAGAAGCAGGAGCGCTCCTGGGATGACGTGCCGGACGACATCCGCAACACGTTCGAGCGGCTGGGTATCCCGGAGGCGGAGCGCAAGTTCCTGGCCGGCGTGGGCGCCCAGTACGAGTCGGAGATGGTCTACCACAGCATCCAGAAGAGTCTCGAGGAGAAGGGAGTCATCTTCCTGGGCATGGATGCGGGTCTGCGCGAGCATCCGGACCTGGTGCGGGAGTATTTCGGCACGATCGTCCCTCCGGAGGATAACAAGTTCGCCGCGCTCAACACCGCCGTCTGGTCAGGTGGCAGCTTCATCTATGTGCCGCCAGGTGTCCACGTGGATCTGCCCCTGCAGGCCTATTTCCGCATCAACGCCCGCGATATGGGCCAGTTTGAGCGAACGCTCATCATCGCCGACGAGGGCGCCTACGTCCACTACGTCGAAGGATGCACCGCGCCAACCTATTCCAGCGACAGCCTGCACAGCGCGGTCGTGGAGATCATCGCCAGGCGCGGCGCGCGCGTGCGCTACAGCACCATCCAGAACTGGAGCCGCAACGTCTACAACCTGGTCACCAAGCGGGCGGTGGCGCACGAGGAAGCCACGGTTGAGTGGGTGGACTGCAACCTGGGTTCGAAAGTGACGATGAAGTATCCCGCCATCTGGCTGATGGGGCGCGGAGCGCGGGGTGAAATCCTGTCCATCGCGTTCGCAGGACCGGGGCAGCAGCAGGATGCCGGTGGCAAGATCATCCACGCCGCGCCGCACACCAGCTCGGTGGTCACCAGCAAGAGCATCAGCAAGGGCGGTGGGCGCACGGTCTACCGCGGCCTGCTCAAGGTGACGCCGGGCGCGGTGGGCAGCAAGTCCAATGTGGTTTGTGATGCGTTGATCCTGGACGATCGCTCGGCCTCGGACACGGTGCCGACGATCGAGATCGAGGAAAGCGACGTCAGCATCGGCCACGAGGCAACCGTGTCCAAGGTGTCGGAGGAACAGCTCTTCTATCTCCAATCCCGTGGCATCAATGAGCATCAGGCGGCGACGATGATCGTCTCCGGCTTCATCGAACCGGTGGTCAAAGAGCTGCCGATGGAGTACGCGCTGGAGATGAACCGGCTGATTGATCTGGAGATGGAAGGCTCGGTGGGGTGAGAAAAGCGAGAGGAGGGCCCGGTGCTCTCGTGAAGAATAGCCGGCAGCCGGCCTGGGAACGCCGAGCACCAGCTCGGCCCGGCACCTGCCTATTCTCATGCGTCGTGGTGGCGGCCGCCGCCCATGGGTAACTCCCGCCGGCCCGTGACCGGCAACGAGGAACGACAATGAGTGATACAACACTGACGAAAAACGACCCCGCCCTGGCAGCAGGGGCGTTTACCCGAACGGTGGTTAGTGACCTGTCTCGCCAGCGTCATGAGCCGGCGTGGATGGCGGAGAAGCGCCAGATGGCCTGGTCGCTGGCTGAGGATATTCCGCTGCCCACCACTCGCGACGAACACTGGCGGCGCACCGACCTGAAACCCCTCAGGTGGGAGACCTTGCGACTGCCTGAACCACCCCCGATGTCGCTGGCCGGGTCAGAGGCTCTGCCGCAGCCATTTCGCGCAGCGCTCGACCTGGAAGAGCCGGTCGCGGGGCGTCTGGTGGTGTGGAACGGTCACGTCGTGTGGCACTCGGTCGCGCCCGATGTCAGTGCGCGCGGTGTGGTGTTCACCGATCTGGCAACGGCGCTGCGCGACTATCCCGATCAGATTGAGCGGTACTTCATGACCACCTGTGTGATGCCAGGTGAGAACAAGTTCACGGCACTGCATGCGGCACTGTGGGATAGCGGTGCGTTCATCTATGTGCCGCCGGGCGTCGCGGTCGAGCATCCGTTTGAGGTAGTCATCGGCCTGTCGGGGGAGGGCAGCGCCATCTTCCCACACACCCTGATCGTCGCCGAACGTCTGGCGGCGGTCACGGTGATCGAGGATAACCTGTCTCTGGACAATGAGGTGGCGGGCTTCAGCAGTGGCGTCACCGAGATCATCACTGGCAACGGGGCGCAGGTCACCTACGCGCCGCTGCAGCGGTGGGGCGATGGCGTCTTCAGTTTCGGCACCCAGCGCGCACTGCACGCGCCCGACAGTCGGGTGGTGTGGGAGATGGGGCAGCTGGGTGGCCGGCTCAGCAAGACCTACGTGGACAGCCTGTTGCGCGGCGATGGAGCGTCGGTGCAATTCAACGGCATCTATCTGGTGCGCGGCCGGCAGCACATTGACCTGGACACGCTGATGCATCACAGCGGACGCGGCACCAGTGGTGACCTGCTCATCAAGGGTGCCGCCCGGGAACGAGGACGCGCCGTCTTCGAGGGCATGATCCGCATTGATCCCGGTGCTCAACAGACCGACTCGTATCTCAAGAGCGACAATCTGATCCTGAGCGATAGGGCGCGTATTGATGCGATTCCCGGCCTCGTGATTGACGCCAACGACGTGCGCGCCTCGCATGGCGCCACAGTCGGGCGAGTGGACGAAGATCACATCTTCTACCTGCAGAGTCGTGGCATCCCACGCCGGTTGGCCGAGCGCATGGTCGTCGAGGGGTTCTTCGCCAGCGTGTTCGATCGCATGAGCCAGGAGCGGGTGCGGCGCAAGTTGGGGGCAGCAGTAGCCGCCCAACTGGGTGATTGACACAATCCTGGTTCAGGGCAAGGCGACCGGCGTCGGTCAACTGGCAACGACAGCACAACCCATTTCACATAGGCCGGGCCGATTCTGGCGATGGGGATGACAGTGACTCGCCAGAATGACGCGGTCGGGGGATAATAGCGACAGCGCTCTCCCCGGTTGGGCCGCCCGGGGAGAGTGACTATGTGATCCAGGCAAGGACTCGTGTATGTTCGACACCACAGCCATTCGTCGCGATTTTCCAATCCTGAACCAGGAGATGAACGGACACCCCCTGGTCTACCTGGACAGCGCCGCCAGTTCTCAGAAGCCGCTGGCGGTGATCCAGGCGATGGACGAGTACTATCGCACCTATCATGCCAATGTGCATCGCGGCATCTACCAGCTCAGCGAGCGTGCCACGGATGCCTACGAAGCGGCGCGCCGCAAAGTGGCTCGGTTCATCAACGCCGCCAGTTGGCGCGAGATCATCTTTACCCGCAATGCGACCGAGGCGATCAACCTGGTAGCCTATAGCTGGGGACGGCGGCATATCAGGGCCGGTGACACCATCCTGCTGACCGAGGTCGAGCATCATGCCAACATCGTGCCCTGGCAACAGCTGGCTGCCGAGGTGGGTGCGCGGGTGGCCTTTGTTCCGGTGGACGAGCGCATCTGTTGCGATGTGTCGGCGTTGGATGCCCTGCTGGATCAGCGGGTGAAACTGCTCGCTATCACCCAGATGTCGAATGTGCTGGGCACCATCCCTCCTCTGGCCGAGTTCGTCACGCGCGCGCATGCGGCCGGCGCCCTGGTGCTGCTGGATGGCGCGCAGGGGGTGCCCCACCTGCCGACTGATGTGCAGGCGCTGGATGTGGACTTTCTGGCCGCGTCGGGTCACAAGATGCTCGGCCCAACCGGCAGCGGGTTTCTGTACGGCAAGCGGGCGCTGTTAGAAGCCATGCCGCCCTTCCTGACCGGCGGCGATATGATCCGCCGCGTCACCCGCGAGGGCGCCGAGTGGAACGATTTGCCCTACAAGTTTGAGGCCGGCACGCCGGCCATCGCCGAGGCGATCGGGCTGGGTGCGGCGGTTGACTACCTGACCGCTCTGGGGATGGACAACGTGCGCCGGCACGAAGTGGAGCTGACGCACTACGCGCTGGAGCGATTGGGTCAGGTGGAGGGCATCCGCCTGTACGGGCCGTTGGATGCCGAGGCGCGTGGTGGAGCGGTCGCCTTCAACCTGGGCGATGTCCATGCCCACGACCTGGCCTCGATCCTGGATCGCGAGGGTATTGCCATCCGCGCGGGCCATCACTGCGCCATGCCGCTCCATCAGAAGCTGGGGGTGTCGGCCACAGCCCGTGCCAGCTTCTACGTTTACAACGAGCCCGCCGAGGTTGACCGTCTGGTTGACGCGCTGAACGGTGCGCGGCGGCTGTTCGGAGGCTGATCGGCGATGGACGATCTATACCGCGAAATCATTCTCGACCACTATCGTCACCCGCGCCACAAAGGTGAGCTGGAACACCCCAGCCACACCTTCCAGGACGATAATCCGCTGTGCGGCGATCGTATCCGGATTGACCTGAAGGTGAACGATCAGAACGTCATCGAACAGGTGGCTTTTGACGGCGAGGGCTGTGCGATCAGCCAGGCTTCGGCCTCGATGCTCACCGAGATGCTGCTGGGCAAGACCCTGGACGAGGCCAAAGCGCTGGGCAAGCAAGACATCCTGGATGCGCTGGGCATTGAACTCGGTCCGGCGCGGTTGAAGTGTGCCCTCCTGTCGCTGAAGGTGCTCAAGGGCGCCGTTTATGGCTTGCCGACCGATCTGGACGGTGAGGAAGACTGAGGCGGAGGAGCGAATGCCTGAGTTCAAGCGCGTTGCACGGCGAGGCGATGTGTTGCCAGGGCAGAAGATCCTGGTCGAGTACGGGGGCGAGGCGGTGGGCCTGTTCAACCTGGACGGCGAATACTTTGCCATCAGCGACGTGTGCACCCACGACGGCGGCCCGCTCGTCGAGGGTGAGCTGCACGGCGAGGTGATCGTCTGCCCACGCCACGGCGCACGCTTCGACGTCCGCACCGGTCAGGTGCGCACCCTGCCCGCGTATCGCGCCGTGCCGACCTACGCCGTCAAGGTTGAGGGCGACGACATCCTGATTGCACCACGCGACGATGAAAGATAGGGATAGGGATAGGGATAGGGAAGGAGAAGGGCACAATGGCAGAACGGCAGGTATCTGAAGACACGATTCGTGAGGCGCTGCGCAGTGTGATGGACCCCGAGCTGCATCTGGACGTGGTGACGCTGGGGCTCATTCGCGAGATTGACATGGAGGCGTCGCCAATTGCGCTGAAGATGGTGCTGACCACACCTTTCTGTCCGTTCGCACCCTGGATGGTGAAGCAGGTTCACGAAGCGGCGGAGAAGGCAGCCGGAAGCCCGGTCAAGGTGGAAGTGCTGCACCAGCAGTGGCATCCCGAAATGATGGAAGATCCGAGCCTGCTGGGCTTCTGACGGGATTCAGTGGCCGTCGGCGTCGCGCGGCCACGGCAACGTGAGGCGCAGATTCGCAATGTAGGGCAAACGGCGCACCGCCGACCAGATCGTCCATGGTGGCGGTGCTTCGTCGGCGGGCAACTCCGCCTGAGGCGGCTCGGGCGGGGCAGTAACCGGCGCTGTCTCCCACACCTGGTCGTCGTCCGTTCCCCACACGTGATCATCAATTTCCTGCAAACTCAGAGCGTCGGCGGCTGGCAAGGCGGCGGTACTATCCGGCACCAACGACTCCAGTACCGTGGCCGATTTGGCAATGCGGTAGTAGTCCATGTAGATCTCGATCGTGGTGACCAGAAAGATCATCGTCACGGGGCCATACACCAGGCCCATGATTCCGAACAGCTTGAGACCGCCGAAGACGCTGAGCAGCACCAGGGCCGGATTCAGGCGCGCCTCGCGCGCCACCAGACGAGGCGTCAGGTAGTACTGGATGCTCGAAACGACCACCGCGTAGCCGAGCACAATCACAATACCCTGCCAGACGTTGCCCAGGATGATCTGGATGATGCCAATGGGCACCCCCACGACACCGGCGCCCAACGGCGTCATCGCCATAAAGATCGAGACGATGGTCCAGAATGAGGCGTATTGGACCTCGCCGATCACGAAGAACACCCCCATCGTCAGCCCCTGCGCCAGCGCCAGCACCAACACCCCCCGCACCATAGACTTGGTGATGATCGTGATGCGGTGGATGTACTTCTCGTCCATCTCGTCGCTGAGGGGGCTCATCTGACGCAGCATCTGGATCAGCCTGGGATAGCTGGGAAAAAGGGCGCCCAGGAGCGAAATGTACAGCACCACACTGATAATCAGGTCAACCGAGGCACTGCTGAGCGAAATGGCTGATTCGGCCACGAAGGCTGTCACGGTGCGCACCGTGCTCTCCACGGTCTGAAACACACCGGCTGGCGTGATCTGGTAATCCTGAGCAAAGGGAATGCCGGCCAGCAGCCGGTTGATCTGCGCCAGCAGCTCGGCCAGCGAGGGGTACTGATCGGCACCGCGTACCAGCTGGCTGACGCTGCGGCTGAACTCCAGCGCTTGCTGCAGCGCTACGCTTAGCGTCGCTCCAACCGGCACCAGCACCACCACGAAGATGGTTACAATCGTGAGCGCCGTCGCCGCACCAACACGCCCCCGTAACAGCCGGACGAACAGCTGATGCACCGGTTGAAAGACGGTCACGGTGACCACGGCGAATACCACCGTGCCCATATACGGCCCGATCAACAGATACGCCAGATAGGCCGAGAAGGCGAAGAGAATATAGAAAAAGATACGGCTCTGAATGTTTGGTTTCATGGTCGCTCAGCCCGAGTATACATCCTCTCGAGGTGATCGTCAACGGGCATCCCTGCCCCTTGCCCGAACGGATGAACCTATGTATACTGCTCAGGTTGCAGGCGAAGGGACGGGGAAGATGAACGCGCGCTCGCACATCCTGGTCATCGGAGCCGCCGGGCTCGACACGAAAGGATACTATTCCGGACCTGTTCAGGCCGGCAGCAGCAACCCCGGCACCATTCGCGTCAGCAATGGCGGCTGTGCGCGCAACGTTGCAGAGAACCTGGCCCGCCTGGGCGAGACCGCCATTCTGCTCTCGGCGGTCGGCAAGGGCCGCTCCGGTCGGCGCGTGTATGACCAGACCGCTGAAGCGGGTGTTGACATGTCGCACGTGATCGAGAGCGCCGAGCATCACACGGCCGCCTACATGGCAATCTACGACCAGGACGGCCGGCTGATGCTCTCCGTGGACGACATGGCGATCATGGAGTTGATCACACCGGCGGTTATCTACGCGAATCGCCGTCTCATTCGTCATGCAGCGCACATTGTGGTGGATGCCAACCTCTCGCCCGCCAGCCTCAAGACCCTGCTGCGCGAGGCGGCGAAGCACGGCGTGCCCGTGAGTGCCGATCCCACGTCGGTGCCATTGGCGAGCCGATTAAAGCCCCATCTGACCGAGCTGACAATGATCACCCCTGACATACCGGAGGCTGAGGTACTGTGTGGGCGTCCGTTGCGCAATACCCGCAGTCAGGGCATTGCGGCTGCCAAACAGCTGGTGGCCATGGGCATCCAGATTGCGATTGTGACGCTGGCCGAGCAGGGTGTCTGTTATGCCACGCCAGAGGTCAGCGGCCATGTGCCGGCGGTCAAAACCCAGCTCGTCAATCGCACCGGCGCTGGCGACGCGCTGACGGCGGGCGTTGTCTTCGGACTCAACAATGGCTTTCCCATTGATGAAGCGGTGCGACTGGGTGCCGCCGCAGCAGCACTGACCCTGCAACAGAATGACTCGGTATGCCAGACGCTCAGCCTTGACTGCCTCTACGACGCATTGTCTATGTAATGGAGCAGTGCTCCTGTGGCGCTGGACGTGACGCGACAAGAAGAACCCATCTGAGCGATATCCGACGGGACCCGCGGCCGAATATTGACCGCCAGTGTCCCTCTGTCAACCGAAGGAGGGTTTGATCATCTTGACTCCCCGTGGCCTGTATTTTGAGCAGTTTGAGGTTGGCGGCGAACAGATCAGTCCGGCACGAACGATAACCGAGGCGGATGTGGTGCTCTTTGCCGGTCTTTCGGGCGATTACACCCAGCTGCACACTGACGAAGAGTTCGCCAGGCAGACGCCCTATGGCCGACGCATTGCGCACGGCGCACTGGTGCTCTCCATTGCCACCGGCCTCGCAGCGCGGCTGGGCTTCATCGAGGGGACGGCGTTGGCCTTCCGCGAGCTGACGTGGAAGTTCAGCCTGCCCGTTTTCATCGGCGATACCGTCCACGTGAAAGCCGTGTGCAAAGAGCTGAAACCGATGCCGCGCCTGGGGGGTGGACTGGTGATCTTCGACGTGTGCGTGATCAATCAGGAAGGCAAAACCGTGCAGCGCGGTGACTGGCACGTGTTGGTAGCCAGCCAACCGAAGTAGGCTGAGGTAGCGTCGGTGAAGCTGATCCGCGAGCGCTGCTCGGGATGTGCCTACTGCGCACTGGTTTGTCCCTACGACGCAGTGATCGTGGACGGCTGGGCCAGGCTGGTAGCCGAACGTTGCACTGAATGCAATCGCTGCTACTATGCGTGTCCCAACGATTGCTTTGTCCCCGAGGAGACTCTGGAGCTGCATCGTCGCCGCGTTGCGCCGCAGTATGACGTGATCGTCATCGGCGCCGGGCTGGGGGGACTTATGGCGGCCACGGCTTTGGCACGCCAGGGCCGCCACGTCGCCATCTTCGAGAAGCTGAGCTTCGCCGGAGGTCGCTACACCGGCCTCGAGTATCGAAACGCCATCGTCCCCACAGCGGCCTGGACGAGCCTGGGGCCGCGCAGCCATATTGGACGCTTCCTGAGCGATGTGGGAATCGGGTCTGACTCCAGCCCTGCCCCGATGCGCTACATCAGCCTGCGCGAGGCCGGTGTCCGCGAACAGTTCAGCGTACGATTCCCAGATGGCCGACACTACGCATCGCTGCTGGCGCTGCTGACGCCGGCGACGCGCCGGCAGTGGCTGTGTGCCGTTGCCCGCGGCCGCGACGCGGCGCCCGACAACGTGAGTGCCCACGACTACATTGCGGGGATGTGCGACGATGCAGATCTACTGGCCGTTGTTGATGCCATCGCGGCCACCGCGTCCGCTGTTGACAGCCGCACGCTGCCAGCGCGCGAATTCATTCAGATCGTTCTGGATACCCGGGCCGCCGGCGAAGACTTCGCCGTCCCCGCCGGCGGCGTGGTCACGATCATCGAGGCCTTGACCAGAGCCTTTGCCGCCGCCGGAGGCGAGCTGCATCTGCGGACAGGTGTCGGTCGCATCCGGGTAGCTGATGGTCGGGTCATCGGCGTACATTTGGCCGACGGTCGAGCGGTTTCGGCGCCGATTGTGGTGCACAACGCCGGACCGGCGCGCCTGATGCGGCTGATCGGAGCCGACACCCTGCCAGCAGGTTACCTGGCACGGCTGCGGTCGCTGCGAGGGGCCGATTGCGGGGCGATTGTCTTTGCCACGCGTGAGAGACTATTCGATGACGCGCCGATACTTATGACTCCCGGCTGTCGCCGCGTGACGGGCGTCTTCTCGCCCACCCGTCTCGACCCCGCCCTGAGCCGTGAGGGACTCCATCTCTACGACGCCTTCTTCCCTCTGCACAGCCCCGATCGCAAGGGCGAGCTCATTCTGGCGCAGGCCGATCTGCACGCGCTTTTTCCTGCGCTCGACGCAACGCTGGTCTGGCAGCTGCCGATGTTCTTCACCGGTGGCTGGCCAGGCACGGAGAGCGCCCAGACATTCGGCCAGACGGGCGATCGGCGACTGTCACCACAGACGCCGATCGCTGGCCTGTACCTGGTCGGCATGGATGGACAGGGCAGTGGCGTGGCGGGGGATGTGATCCCCCAGGGTGTGCGCCGGCTCCTGGATGCGCTGGGGTGACACCGTCCTCACCCCCAACCTCTCTGGCTCGGTGAAGCCGGGGGCGGGGATGAGGGCGTCGAGCTATCGCAACCGCGACACCGGAATCCCACACAGCACGACGAAGAGCTCATCACCGGTGTTCTCGTAGGTGTGCTCCATGCCACCGGGCACGAACGCAACATCGCCGGGGACCAGGTCGTGCCAGCGTCCGTCAAGCCACACACGTCCTCTGCCCGCCACAATGAAGTTCTCGTGCTCGTAGGGATGGGTGTGACGCGGTGTGTGTCCTCCCGGCGCTACCTCGACCACGCGCAACGCATACACCGGCGCGCCGTCGTGCTCCTCGTCAATGACCCAGCGGATTGTGACGCCGGGCGCCTCTTCCCCGTAGACCTGGCCGGGCACCCTGGTGTAATGGACGACTTTGGCGGTCTGTTGAGTCATTATCTATTCCTCACACAATGAATGAGAGTAAGCCTACCAGGCATTGTAATGCACGCGCGACGGATCATAGCGCTCCGGCGTCCCTGGCGTCTCGGCCGGGTAGCCGACGACGACCAACGCCATCGGGAGGATGTGCTCCGGCATCGGGACTAAGCGGCGCACGCCGCTGACACGGTCCTCGTTGGGATAGATGCCCAGCCACACACTGCCCAACCCCAGGGCGTGCGCCGCCAGCAGCATATTCTGCGTGGCTGCCGAGCAGTTCTCCACCCAGTACGCCGTGCGCGGTTCGAGATGCTCATCACCGCACACCAGGATCGCCAGCGGCGCCTGGGTGATCATCCTGGCATACGGGTGGAATGTCGGCACCGCATCGAGCAGCTGGCGCTCCGTGATCACCACAAAGTGCCACGAGCGCGTGTTGCGTGCCGAGGGCGCATACATAGCGGCTCGCAGCAAGGTGTGCACCATCTCATCGGGCACTGGCCGATCGAGGTACTTGCGGATGCTGCGGCGAGTCAGAATGGCTTCCAGTACGTCCATGGCGGTCTCCTGTTTTCAAGAACCTCAACCCCCTGTCCACTTCTTCGCCGGAGGAGGCGGGGCTGAGACGGCGAGAGGCTATTCCACCACCTTGCGCGCCACGATCACGGCTTCCCAGAGACTGAAATAGAGCGTCCCATCCACCCAGCGTGGTGCGAAGAGCGGCTCCAGAGCCCGCGGCAGGGCGCGCATCATTGTCAACAGCTGCATCTTTCTGGCCGGCGACACCCGTTGACGGTCTGCCCAGGCGTGGAACTCGAATTCCTTGGCCAACACCACACTCGACTCGATACGCAGGCCAGCATGTTCGATCATTGCCTGCAGGTCCGGCAGTGCGTGCACCCGGTGGTGGGATGGATCGCGAAGTCTCTCATAGGCATTGTACCATTTTGCCGCCGGCGGGTCGGTCACGGTGACATTGTCGGTGAAGCCCAGCCGCCCGCCCGGACGCAGGATTCGCGCGCACTCACGAAATGCCCTGTGCTGGTCCGGGAAGTGATGGTGTGCCAGCCGGCATGTCACCAGGTCAAAAGTGGACTCTGCAAACGGCAGTGCTCCGGCATCGCCGGATACCGTCACCAGGTGATCTATCCCTCGCCCGGCAGCCAGTCGTCGCGTCTGTACAAGCATCTCCGGCGTCACATCCAGCGCCACAACCGCCGCGACGCATGGAGCCAGCGCAAGCGCTGTGTGCCCTGCTCCCGTACCCACATCCAGGGCCAGCCCGCCGACCACCGGCTGCAGGCGCTCGACGAGCAGCGCCAGGCTCTCACCACGCGCGTGGACGTCGCTGGCCGCGTAATCGGCCGCGGCCGGCCCAAACTGCCGGCGTGCGAGAGTCGTGTCGAAGACCTTACTCAATCTTCAGTCCTTCCGAACCATTCGATGGGTGGAATTATACCAGCTTTGCCCGCTCCGGCCAGCCCGAATCGCATTCCACAGGCACTTGACAGCCGGCCGGGTTGGCATACAATGGAGTGTTAGCGGCGCGGAGTTGTCACGTCGCACACGCCTGCGCTACCTTGGGGGGAACAGTCGCGTGGCAGAGCGCATCCTGGCGGTCGAAGACGAGCTTCTTCTGCTTGAAGAACTTCGCAGCTGTCTCGAATCGGCCGGCTACGAGGTGTACACGGCTAGCGATGGCGCCGCTGCCCTGAGTGAGTATCATCACTCGCAGCCGAATCTGGTCATCCTCGACCTGCTGATGCCGGGGGTGTCGGGGTGGGAGGTCTGCAGCCAGCTGCGGACATTCTCGACCGTTCCTATCATTATGTTGACAGGCTTACGCAGCAATGAGGACGTGATCCGGGGTCTACACGCCGGGGCGGACGACTACGTGGTGAAACCCATTCAGTGCGCCGTGCTCCTGGCGCGGGTGCAGGCCATCCTGCGCCGGGCGGCAATGCCAACGCTCGCCCCGGGCGCGCAACTGCGCTTTGGTGGCGGCGACCTGATCATTGACCCGCTGGAGCGGCGCGTCATAGCCTACGGTAAACGCGTTGACCTGACCCCCAAGGAGTATCAGCTGCTTCACTTCATGGCGTGCAACGCCGGCCGGGTGCTTTCCAACGCCACCATCTTCGACCACGTCTGGGCCTACGACACCGACACCAATCCGGATTGCGTCAAGTGGTATGTGTGGCGTGTGCGTGCCAAGATCGAGCAGAACCCCCGCGACCCCCGCTTCATTCTCACCGAGCGGGGCATCGGCTACCGCTTTGCGCTGACGTGAGCCGGTCATCGGCCGCGTCGCGGACAGCGTTTCTGTCTTTCCGGCAGGTCCAATGATGCTGCTGCCGCAAGACGGCAACCTTGACTTGCCGTTGCGCCATGTTACAATGCGCCGCAAGATGGCCGGCTATCCTGTGGATACCATCCGGCCGCTGCCGAGGTATTCGTGACGCTACGCTGGTGGCCACTGGTGTTGTTCATCTGGGTGCTGGTCGCGTGCACGCGTGCGCCGGATACAACGCCGATTTCATCTTCTGCCCCCTCGCCACCATCCGCGTCTGATCGTCGAACCGCGACTTCCGGACCCGACCCGGTGAGTCCGGCTGCCACACTGCCCCCCTCGCCCGCATCGCCAGCCGCCATGCCGATCCCGACCCCCTCTGGCGCACCCACCGACATCTACGTCGTCCAGCCCGGCGACACGCTGAGCGGCATCGCCTACTACGAGTGTGGCTGCGATGTGGAAGAGCTGATGGCCATCAATCACATCAGTGACGCGTCCCTGCTCCAGGCCGGCCAGCCGTTGCTGCTCCCCGTCAAGACCGATCGCGTCGGCCCTCGCCTGAAGCTCCTGCCGGACAGCGAGGTCGTCTATGGTCCGGCCTACGTTGACTTCGACGTGGCAGCCTTCGTCGCCCGACAGGGCGGCTACCTGGCTCACTACAGTGAGCGAATCAACGGGCGCGAGCATTCCGGCGCCGAAGTGGTCGAGGTAGTGGCCCGCAACTTCAGCGTCGGGCCGCGGGTACTCCTGGCACTGCTGGAACATCAGAGCGGCTGGGTGACCGGCATGCCTCAAGGTAACGCGGCTTTCAACTTCCCGCTCAGCCTCGGTCGTGGCGGACAGGCCGGCCTGTATTTCCAGCTGGGCTGGGCCGCTAACCGGATTAATGCGGGCTATTACGGCTACAAGCGCGCCGGCGTGGTCGCCTTCACCTTCGCCGACCGCACCCGCGCGCTCTCCGCCCCCGGGCTCAACGCCGGAACAGTCGGCATCCAGAATGTGTTGGCCCTGACCAACGACTGGGAGAGCTGGCAGGCCGAGGTGGATCGTAATGGCTTTCTGCGCACCTATGAGACCCTCTTCGGTGACCCGCGCACCTACGCCGTCGAGCCGCTGGTGCCCGCAACGCTGGTGCAGCCCGAGCTCTTTCTCCCCTGGCCGGGCGGTCACACCTGGTATCTGAGTGGCGGCCCGCACGGTGCCTGGTTCAGTGGCAGCGCCTGGGCGGCGCTGGACTTCGCGCCACCCGACGTGAGAGGACACTGTGGCATATCCGACGAGTGGGCCACCGCCGCCGCAGCCGGCCTGGTAGTGCGCAGCGACGATGGCCAGGTGCTGATTGATCTGGACAGCGACGGGCACGAGCAGACGGGATGGGTGCTCTTCTACCTGCACATCGCGAGCGTGGAACGCGTGGCCGAAGGGACCCGGCTGGCACAGGGCGACCGCGTCGGCCACCCGTCTTGCGAGGGCGGCGCCGGCGAGTCCAGCCACGTGCACATCGCCCGACGCTACAACGGCGAATGGATCGCCGCCGACGGACCGGTGCCAATGATCCTGTCGGGCTGGCGGCCGGTCAACGGTCTGGGCGAATATGAGGGCAAGCTGATCAAAGGGAGCGAGGTGCGCGAAGCGTGCGAATGTTGGGAGGAGACGCTGAACGCCATCGTCTCGGATAATGTCGCGCTGCGCACCGAATGAAGCTGAGGCTCCGAACGGGGTTTCAGATGTCCCAACGCTGATCCGGACTTGATCGTTGGTGGCTGATCGCTGCGTCACGGGAGGAGCCTATGGGCCCGGAACCTCTTACGCCGGTCGCCGGAACACCTGACGCCGGCAACACGGAGGTGGGTTCGATACATCAGACCCGCCCGCGTCCGCCGATCCCGGCCGGCGCGGATGCCGCCTCGGCGCCCACCGATACAGGGGCAGACGACGGCGCACCGCGTGACATCGTCGCTCCACCCGCCCATCGGCCCACGCCGACGCTCAAGCCTGGCCGGCGGCAGGTCTTCTTCGACTTCAATCAGCCACCGCGTGACCTCATCCGCTTCATGGACGACCTCCGCCAACGCGAGCAGAGCTTCGCCAGACAACGTGCCTGGCGCCAGGTGATCGCGTGGTTGCTCTTTCCCGCTGGCGTCGTCTTCCTGTTGCTCGACCTCGCACTGGGCTACAACGTGTGCACATTCAGCCTCGTAGCACTGACCCTCTGGGCGGCCGGCGTCGTCGGCCTTATCTGGCTGCGACGGGAGCGCAGCGCGCCGTTCGATTCCCGGTACGACCTCACGCGTCAAATGTTCGAGGTCCTGAAGGACGACATCGCGCCCGGACGAACGCTGACCGGCTGGCTCGACCTGACCGGCGCCGAGCAGGAGAGCAAGATCATCCGAAAGAGTGTCAGCGCATCGGGACAGCCCATTGTGTACTATCAGGATGAATGGCTGCGCCTGAAGGCAAAGCTCTACGACGGCAGTGTCCTGCGTGCCTCACTGTTCAGACGTGCCAAGGTGCGCCAGGGTTTCTACAAGCGCGGCACCATCAGCGGAAAGATGAAGTGGCGCGCCGGTTCGAGCCAGTCGCTGCACCGCCTGCGCATCGCTGTGACGGCCAATCCGGCTGTTTACAGCGTACAACCGGTCACCTACAGCGGGGCACTCCCAAGTAGTCGTTTCACGTTCGAGGGTGCTGAGGTGGTCGGCAGCCAACTGCAACTCAACGCCGCAACACTCAGCAATTACGACGCGTGGGATGTGTTAAATGCCATGCGCTTCGCCTATGACCAGCTGCAACGGCGGGCGGTGCAGTAGCCCACCTCGCTGCAGCTCCCGCCAGATGCACGACCGGCGACCGGCTCAGACTGTCACTGAAGGTAGCGAGTGAACCCGGCGCAACTGCCGTGGGTGAACGATGACACCAATCCCACCTGACCACCATTGCATAGAGAGAGGGGAGAGAGTGAGACAGAGCGAGTGTATTCTGACAGGGAGCCGAGCATGACACCGAACCGCACCGTCCTCATCATCATCGCTGTGGTCCTGATGGCCATCGTTATGGGCGCCGCGCTATTTGTCGCCCGCACTGGCATGGCTGAGCGCGAGAAGTACCAGGCCACCCCCATCTGGAGTGCGCCGGCGACGGCCGCCACCAGCGTCAATATCCTCGATCTGACCGGTGACAGGGAACGGGATGTCTTCATCCAGGATTCCGACAGTGTCAAGGTGCTCGACGCTGGCGGGAGCGTGATCTGGCAGGAGACTTTTGGCTCGCCGTTGGCCTCGACTCAGGCCGATGTGGACGGCGACGGCACACCGGACATTGTGATCTACACGTGGACGACGTCGGCCGGCGCTCGCGCCGCGGCATTCACCGGCAACGGCCGCCCGCTGTGGGAACGCCAGTTGCCCGACCTGCAAGCACCGGGGCGTATGACATCGGTTGATTTTGATTCGGACGGGCGCGCCGAGTGTGTGTTGGGTGACCAGGACGGCCGACTTGCGGCGCTGTCAGCCGACGGCCAGCTGCTGTGGACCTACTGGATGACCCCGGCCGGCGAATTGCGCGGCCTCGATGATGTGTTGATGTCCGAGGGACGGGCACTGGTCAGTGGCGCCATCGGAGGTGAGGTGGTGTTGCTGGACGCGCGAGGCGCGGAACTGTGGACAGTCTACGCCACGGGTGGGCTGCGGCGCGTGCGTTCATTCCCCCTGGGCTCACCGCAGCGCGGTTTCGTGCTCGTCGGCAGCCAGATCGGCGAACTGGCTGCCTATCCCGCTAACAAAGATGGCGACGCACCGGCGTGGAGCGTGTCGCTCGGCCAGGCCGTCAATGAGATTCGACCCGCTGAGATGGACGGCGACCCCGCCACGACCGAAGTGGTCGCCGGCGGCAAGAACGGCGGCGTCTGGGCGCTGAGCCAGGATGGGCGCACGCTGTGGAGCGCCCGCGTCGGCGACAAGGTGAATGAACTGGCGGGCATGGAGCGTCCTGGCTCGGTGCATGATGTGCTGCTGGTTGGCGACGATGGCGGGACGGTGACCATCTTCGATGGCGGCAGCCAGCTGCTGCGGTTCGGCACGTCGGGCAGCGTCGGCCGCATTGACGTCGGCAAGGTGGATGGCGAGACCGGCTTCCTGGTCGCCGACAGCCGCCAGGTGACGCTGTACCGACTGGCCGTGCTGAGCGCACCGATCTGGTACACCCCAATTCTGGCCGGTGTGCTCGCCTGTCTCATCATCGCTGTGGTGACGGTCGTCCTGGGTTCACTCAGGCCGGCGCCGCCATTGCAGGTGAGCGCCGAGCAGATGAGCGTCGAGGCTCAGAAGGCCCGGCGCCGCTTCCTGCACGAGAGTCTCGCCGAACTGAAGGCGCTGCGCGACCGTGGAGAGGTCCCGCCGGAGGCCTACCTGGCGCGCGTCCGCGACCTGCGCGGCCAGCTGGCCGACGTCAACGCCGCGCTGATCAAGCTGGGTGAGCCGGTGCAAGTCGAGACAGTCAAGTGTCCCCACTGCGGTGGTGCGCTCGAGATCGGCACCGACCGCTGTGAGTACTGCGGGCAGACAGTGATCTTCTAGCCTATTGCCGCGTTTAACTCCGTGAGCAATTGCTCTCTCTGCTCCGGCGAATAACCGCGCGCGGCAGCGGCCTGGACAATCGGCTCCCAGGCTGGCACGGGGCTGTCTCGCCACGGGATGCCGTGGCGTTCGAACACCGCCTGCGTCGGCGGCCACTGCTCGGCGACCATCGTGACGGCCATGTATTCGCTGATAGGCAGCCGCACAGCCATCGTCACGGCCGATGACGTCTCCGCCTGCAGCGGCGCTGCAGCCTCGGTCGGCAGCAGTCCCAGCACTCGCGCCGCGTTGTCGCCCACGAGTGCCTGCCGGACTTCCGGCGGCATATCGAGGGCGGCAATCTGTTCCATAAACGAGGTGAAATCAGGCTCCTTCTGCCGCCGCGGGAAGATTCGCAGCGGGTAATCGGAACCGAACAGGATCTTGCGGCTGTCGAGGCAGCGCAACGCCACCGCGAAGATGTCGGCGGTGGCATAAAGCAATGGCGAGGCAGCGGTATCGTAGCTGACATTGCGCAAGACGCGCCGCGCCGACGGCATCAGCTCATAGAAGAACAGACCACCCCCCCAGTGAGCCAGGATCAACCGCAGCTCGGGATATTGTTCAGCCAGCCAGTAGTAGTCCCGCAGCGGCGTCGTGCTCTTGCCAGGATAGTAGTGGCCCACCTCCTCGCTGACGTGCAGGTTGAGCGGGATGTCGCGGCTGATGCACGCCTCGACCAGGCGGCGGAAGTCCGGATGGTGCAGCGAATGGCCCTGCGCGTACGGATTGAGCTCGCCCACACCACACAGCCCGGCGTCCAGACAACGGTCCAACTCATCAATCGCAAGCGAGCCCGCCAGCGGCTGCACCACCGCGAAGCCGCTCACCCGGTCTGGCCAGCGCCGCACCACCTCGATGACCTGGTCGTTGTGGGCCACGCAGCCGGCGTGCGTGCGCCGGTACTGGCCCTGGATGACGACCCGATCCACACCGGCGGCGTCCATGTCCGCCAGCATGCGCTCCGGCGTCACCCAGCCCTGGATAGAAGGCGTGCCGGGCGGCGGTTTGAGCAGCAGACCCCAGTAGGGCTCGACGCGGCACAACTCGTCCAGTTCCGCCGCGGTCATCGGAGTCATCAGATGGACGTGGGCGTCAATGCGCATGGCAGGACTGTTCTACCACCCAATTGTACCAGCCGCGCCCTTGAAGGGGCCGACGATGTCACGCGTGATCCATCCACCGTAGAAGTCACCCGGCTGGGCCTGCACCAACTCGCCATCAACTGTGCAAGCGTCCATTCGGCCGGGGTAGAACGCCACGTGGCCGGCGATGGACTCGTAGCCCGGCGTCGGTCGGGGGTAATACCAGGCGGCGTTCTCGGCACGCCGGTCGCCCACCTGAACGTGATAGTAGGCCGCCTGACCCTTCCATTCGCACCAGGTGCGATGCGGGGAAGGCAACAGGTATCCCATCCGGATGTCCTCCGGCGGGATGTAGTAGACCGGCGGATGGCTGGTCTCAAGCACGCGCCGGGCACGCCGCGTGTCAGCGATCACCACGCCGTTGAAGACCACCTGAATGTGGCGCGCCGAGTCTTCGACGCGTGGCGGGCGGGGATAATCCCACACCGACTCCTGGCCAGGACCGGGCTGGATGCGTCGCGGGTTCACAGAAGGCTATACCCTACACTGCTACCACCTGCCCGCTGCGCTGCGACTCGAGCGCGGCGGTGAACAGGCGGTGGCTGGCGGCCGCCTCCTCGGGCGTGGCACACGTGAACGGTTGGCGCATCGCCGGGCCATTGACCAGCTCATCGCAGAAGGCCGCCCACATCTGCAGGATCGAATCGGAGAAGCCGAACTCGAAGATGCTGCCGGTGATCGTAGGATAGGCCGTCTGGTAGGGCACATCGGTCACGTGCCAGGCCTGATCACCGCCCGGCTGATAGGGCAGCCAGGCCAGCTGTTTCGGGTTCTTGGTGCTGAACTCAGCCGAGAAGTCGGTCCCGGCAATGCGAATGAACCAGGTATCGGCGTGGCCGGGCGCGATGCGCTTCACCGAAAGGAGCATCGGGAAGTCGTGCTCGCCGGCGGATGCCCGACAGGCCAGGATCGCATTATCCCAGGTGTCGCACGGCACGCTCACACCTGACCTGTCCGGTCGCTCCGTGACGATGTTGGACAGCAGCGCCCGCACGTCACGCGGCATCCATCCGGCGCGGAATGGCATGTGCACCACGTGCATACCCAGGTCGCCCATACAGCCGTATTCGCCATTGGTCGCACAGCGGCGCTTCCAGTTGATCGGCTTCTCGGGGTTCAGATCACTGCTGTGCCAGAAGCCGGCCTCGACCTCGATGATGCGCCCGAAGCGACCCTCGCGCATCCACTGACCGATGCGGTAGGCACCCGGATGGAAGGGAAACTCGGACGAGCAGCGCACCAGCACGTCGGGATGACGCGCGATGGCCGCCATAATCGCCTGGTTGGCTTCCAGGTCAATCCCGAATGGCTTCTCGCCCATCAGGTGCTTGCCAGCCGCGATAATGTCACAGTACAGCGGCGCGTGCAGGTTGTGCGGCACCGCGCAATAGATCGCCTCGATATCGCGGTCGCCCAGCAGGTCCAGGTAGTTGGCGGTAACAGTGCGCACGGTGGGGACATTGCGCTCGAACCATTGGGCTGCGGTCAGGTTGGTGTCGCACACGGCCACGATCTGCGGCGCGAAGTCAAGATCGAGCAGATGACACCACCGTGCGGCGGCGCTGGCGAACTCGCGCCCCATCAACCCACAACCGATCACACCAAAGCGAATGATGCGTTTCCCCATTTCAGCAATACCCGAACTCTTTTTCAGTCTCGTAGATGCTCTCCTCGATGATGTCCATCGCCTTGAGCGCGATTTCGTCCTGCATGATCATCGGCGGCGACATGCGCAGGATATGCCAGGCGGGGATCCAGGCCAGCCCCCTGGCGAATGCCTTCTGATAGACCAGCCGACCGGCCTCCTCGAAGGGCTCCCTGGTCGCCTTGTCCTTGACCAGTTCGATGCCGAGCAGGCAGCCGATGCCACGGACATCGCCGACGATGGGGTGTCTGGCCTGCATCTCTCGCATCCTGCCCAGCAGCAGCTCGCCGAGGTGTTGCGCTCGCTCGCAGATGTTCTCCTCCTCGATCACCTCGATCGAGGCAAGCGCAGCCGCACACGCCATCGGGTTGCCGCCATAGGACGTCGAGGCGCTGATCGTCTCCACCTTGTCCTTGAAGCGCTCGCTGACCAACATGGCCGTGACCGGAAAGCCGTTGCCGAAGCCTTTGCCGAGCGTCATCACATCGGGGACGGTGTTCCAGTTCTCCATCGCGAACATCTTGCCAGTGCGGCCCATGCAGGTGAGCACCTCGTCGGCCATCAGCAGGAGGCCGTACTCATCGCACAGCGCCCGTATCTTCTGGATCCAGCCATCGGGCGGCACCACCGAACCGCCCCAACCCTGAATCGGCTCGAGCACGATCGCAGCCACCTTGTTGGCCGTCTCTTCCTTGATGACCGTGCGAATGTAATCAACGCAGTAGATGTCGCATTCAGGGTACTTCATCTTGAAGGCACAGCGGTAGCAATTGCCGCGCGGCACCAGGAAGAAGCCCGGCGCACGCAGGCCCTGGCTCACATCCAGCCGGGCCAGCCCCACCGCCCCCATCGTCTTGCCGTGGAAGTCGCGGTGAAAGCTGATGAACTCGAACTTGCCGGTCGCTGCACGCATCACGCGCAGTCCGGCCTCGACGGCCGTGGTGCCGGAGTCGTACAGCTGCACCCCGTTGAGCCGCCTGGGCCCCTCGCCCATTGCGATCTCGTCGAGCTTCTCCAGCAGACGCATCTTGATCGGCGTGGTGAAGTCGTGGCAGTTCATCAGCGTCTTGGCGGCCTGCGCGGTAGCTTCGCTGATTTTGGGGTGACAGTGCCCCAGGGACGTCACATAGATGCCGGAGGAGAAGTCCAGGTAGACGTTCCCGTCCACATCCGTCAGCGTCACCCCATGACCGCTCGCGAAGGCGACCGGGAACAGCCGTACCTGCGACGAGTAGCCTTTCATGTACTGCGAGGCGCGCCCGTGCCAGGCGACCGATTCCGGTCCCGGCGCGGGGACCTTCATGCTCGGCACGGCGTTCAGATCAACTTTGGCCCAGTTGGGGTCGTAGGACATTTCTCGTCACCCACAGTTCCGAAGTGCGGCATCCAAAAGGCCGCTGTCTGGCGGTTGTCGCGCTACGAGCGCGTTCCCCGGCGGCGGCCCCCGCAAGCAGGAGCGCCGCCAGAGAGGAGGAATAGTCTTCCACTCACCGTGGCACGAGAGGAGCAGGGAAGATGCGTGCGCTGGTCCCGTTGCTGGTTGTGCTGACGCTCCCGGTCGCGGCCGCCGAGGATTTCGTGTATCAGCCGGTAGACTCCTTCGACGATGTGGCCCCCTGGT
>Ga0101944_10002841_pt1 | contig 26307 bp, 27 predicted proteins | sample DewCreD2012metaG_FD_75245 | JGI IMG/M metagenome (GOLD analysis project Ga0101944, IMG submission 75245) | Hot spring sediment bacterial and archeal communities from British Columbia, Canada, to study Microbial Dark Matter (Phase II) - Dewar... ... | reverse complement strand
TCTTCACCTCGCCAATCGAAGACGCAACCGAAGGCCACATCCGCTACTCCTTCCCCGCCGTCTACTCCGGCAAGGAAGTCCAGAACGTCCGGCTCGTGTTCCGCCGCGGCCGCGTCGTCGAAGCCAGCGCCGACAAAAACGAAGACCTGCTCCGCACCATGCTCGACACCGACGCAGGCGCCCGGATTGCCGGCGAACTCGCCTTCGGCACCAACTACTCAATCCGCCGCTTCACGAAAAACACCCTGTTCGACGAAAAAATCGGCGGCACCATGCACGTCGCAATCGGCGCCGCCCTGCCCGAAACCGGCGGCCAGAACAAATCCGGCATCCACTGGGACATGGTCTGCGACACGCGCCGGAACTTCACGGTCTGGGGCGACGGCAGGCCAATCATGAAGAACGGCCGGTTCCTTTGGCAATGACCGCCCGGTCGCGGAAACTCAACCGGAGGAAACAATGAAATACCAGCGCGAGCTCGACGAAATCACCCAGCTTGTCCGGGCGGCTCAACGCAGCGAAGACGCCCAGTCCCGGACGGTCATCTACCTGAAACAGCACTTCAACCACTACAACTGGGTCGGAATATTCCGCCTTCAGGGCAAAGAACTCGTCCTCGGCCCGTTTCAGGGCCAGACCCCGGCCAAATTCTCGCGCATAGCGGTTGGCCAGGGAATCTGCGGCACCGCCGCGGTAACCATGCGCACCGAAGTCGTCCCCGACGTCGAAGCCGACGCCCGCTACCTGCTGTGCTTTGCCGAAACGCGCTCGGAAATCGTCGTGCCGATAATCAGGGACGGCAGGCTCTGGGGCGAAATCGCCATTGACTCCAACCAGCCCGACGCATTCACCGCCGACGACGCCCGGTTCCTCGAAGCAGTAGCTGGACTGCTGGCCGAACGGGTCTAGCCCGAACCTGACCACCCCCACCCGACACTCCGCTGCGGCCGCCCGGCGGGCACAGCCCCCTGTCTATCTGCAACAATCGCAATCTCAAATGATTACCACCTGACTCCGGCTCCGGCAACCTGCCCACCCGGCCACCGGGGGAATCACTCCCCCGGTCACTCCCCCCACGACCCGGGCCGCTCCCCTGCCGACCGACCCCGCAACCTACTCCGGGTAGCGGCGCGAGAACTCGCAGCCGCAGTAGTCCTGTCGATACATCGCCAGTCCCTTTGCCAGCTCGACGCTGTGCTTGAACCCGTCCTGCTTCTTCCAGTCCGCTGCCAGAAACGTAACCCCGTGCGCCGCGCAAACCTCGCGACCGATGGCGTTGATGATCTCGGCCTTCTTCCGCGGGCCGATGGTCAGCGTCGAAGCGACAACCGTGCAACCATTGTCTAGAGCCGCCCCGGCCGCCGCCTCGAGTCTGAGCCGAAAACATACCGCGCAGCGCCTTCCGCCCTCAGGCTCGGCCTCGAGCCCGCGCACCGCCGCCAGAAACCAATCGTGCTCGTTCGGCCCGACGTCCACCAGCACGCGCCAGAGCGCACTCAGCCGCTGGACCTCGCCGAGCCGGCGCAGGTATTCCGTTTCCGGATGGATATTGGGATTGTAAAAGAAACCGACGAGCTGATAATCGGCCACCAGCCGGCGCACAACCTCCGTCGCGCAGGGCCCGCAGCAGACGTGCAGAAGCAGCCGCGGCTTCATCGCTTTCAGCCTAGACCGGGCTTGCCTGCAGTCAAGCCAGCACTATCCTTGAAACCGTGCCGCTCTGTGTCGACCGTGAACCACTCCGGCCGGTGCTTCAGACTGCCGGAATCCCGGCGCTGTCGGTATTCAACCTCGTCTTCGGCCGGGCCGGCGCGCCCGCCCCGCGCGTCTGGGTTGACGACCGTCACCGCCCCCGCGCCGTCGTCTGTCGCGGCCGCCGGTTCTATCTCTGGGCAACCGACTCCCGCGCCGCCGGCCGGCTCATCCGGTCCCTGCCGCGCCGCTCGCGGCTGAACTTCGGCGCCACCCCGCTCAGGTTCTACCGGCTCATCCGCCGCAACTGGCCCGGCCCCGACTGCAGCGCCCGGGTCTGGACCAACCCCTGCTTCATGTTCGTACTCGACGACCCGCGCCGGCTCCGCGCCCCCGGACACCGGGTCGAACCGCTTCGTCCCGACGACGCTCCGCTCATCGTCAGTCAATGGCCCTACGGCCGCAGTCGCAGCTATGTCGCTTCCCGGATTCGCCGCCTGCCCGCTGTCGGCATCCGGCGCCGCGGCCAGCTCGTCGCCTGGGCCCTGACCCACGACGACGGCTCGATGGGCTTCCTGCACGTGCTCGCCGAATACCGCGGCCGGGGCATGGCCCGCTCGCTCACGGTCGCGCTCTGCAAACAACTGCTCCGCCTCGGCCTCCTCCCGTTCAACTACATTGTCCAGACAAACCGCGCCTCCATCAAACTGACCACCAGCATGGGCTTCAGACGGGTCGGGGAATACGGCTGGTTTGGCTCGGAAGCTGCGGCTAGCGGACGCCGAGCTGCGAGACTTCCCTCAGCGCCCGCATCTCGTTGACGAGCTGGTTCGCCTCGTAGACGTTCGACGCCCGCAAGACCAGCGCGCCTTTCCGCTCCTTCTTGTGCTCGCGCGGCAGTGAACTCAAAAAATCCTCGACGTCGACCTGCTTCATTCCCAGGTAGCCGGAAATATAGTCGCGCGTGGTCCTGACCACGACCAGCACCTCGTCCTCGCGCGGAAACGGCCAGCGCGCGGACTCCACCGCAATCACTATCGCCCCCTCGGCCTCGGAACGACTGGCCGCGGTCGGCGTGAAGAACTCGAACCCCCTGCGCACAAGCCCCAGGTCGTCAAGCTGAACCAACCGCGCCAGCACGTCCTGCTGCTTCGGCGTTGTCCCCTCGGTCGGAAACGGCGGGTAGTCCTTGGGCGTCGTCGTCGCCCGTGCCGGCCGGGCGCTGACCGTCGGCGTGAAACTCGGGCCGGGCGGAATCACTGAACGAACCGCCGGTCCGGGCGGCGGCGAAACCGGAGTCGCCTCCTCGGCCGTCCCGGTCGCAGAAGGCTCCGGCGCCACCAGCACCCGGGGCCGGATGATTTCGATACCGTCGGCCTGAAACAGCTCGCAGACCATCAGGGTAACCGGCAGATTCATGTTTCTGAGATAATCGACGATTTCTCTCGTGGCGTCGTCGTGACGCTCGGCAACAAGAACAACCGGAAACTTCCCCTTTTCCAGACTCTCGCTCAGCCCGCGCCGGAACTTCTGCGCCGACCAGCTCGACCCGACCCGTGCCGCAACCGTCGCCTCCAGACTTCGGCCGAGCGCGGCGTCGAACAACGCCTGCGCCTGTTCGAGCTTCATGTGCCACAGCCGACCGCTGCCGGCCAGCAATTCGCTAACCATCGCGGCCAGACCGCCGGCGGCATCATGGTCAGGAACGCCGGCCAGCCGCAGACCACCGGCCTCGTCAATCGCCACCAGCACCCGGTTCGAAGTCGACGGCGGCAGCACGAACGCCACCCGTGGCGGCGGCCGGTTCGTCTCGTCCATACCCAGAAACTCCGGTGCCTCGCGCAGCAGTTGCAGCCGGTCGACCTTCTGCTCTGCCGGCTGCTCGGGAAAACGCACCCATCCCGCCGTCGGTTTCTTCACCCGCACGCAGAACGACCGCATCGCCCGGACTCCCTATTCCTTATCCTGTTTCGGCGGCGGCCGCTTGCCCGCCATCACTCCGGGCTTCGTTCCGGGCCCGGGCGGTCTCGCCACCCGTTTCGCCGGCTCGGTCGGCGCGGCTCCGGCCGGCATCACCGGCTGCGACTCCTCGGCTTCCGGCTCCGGCGCCGAAGCAGGCTGGGCCGGACTCGCCGGCGGCGGCGTGCCGAACACCGCTTCGGCCCTCGCCCCGAGCTGACCCGGCCGAGCGAAATCCTGCCGGTAAGGAGTTGCCGCCGGTTGCGGTGCCGCCGACACGCCTGCCCGTGCCGGCTCCAGAACCTGCACTCCACCCGAATCGTAGAAAGCGTAGGGAGCGAGCTGCGCGTCCAGATTCATGCCCCGGAAATAGCCGACAATCTCCTTTATCTGCCCCTCAGGCCGGGCTGTAACCAGCACGACCGGAAACCGGCCCCGCTCCAGACACGCCGTCACCGCCGGCTCAAAAACCTCGAAATCCCAGTCGGCACGCGCTCTGGGCATGACGTATTCCTCAAGCGAAGCGCCCAGCGGCTCCTTGAACAACGCCGAGAAATCCGCGTAGGCCATCCGCCAGAGCCGGCCACTGGCCGCCAGCACGTCGGCCACGACCGTGCTGTAAGGGTCGGCTGCGGTCTCGTCCGGACAGCTGACAATGTAGACCCGGCCGAGTTCATCCACTGCCACCATCACCTCGCTGGCGCAGCCGCACAACTTCGAAACCGATATAATCGCCCGGAGCGGCGCTGCACCCGCCCCCTCGATCGTCAGAAAATCGGGAATCGTCGTGAAAACATCAGCTACCTTCGGCGGCGTCGCCTCCGGCTGTGGCAAAAACGGCTGCCAGCCGCTGGTCGCGGCCATCGCCTTGATGAAAGACACCTTCGGTTCCGCCACGGCCTATGTTAGCTTCCCGGCCACGCGTGTCAAGTGTCGGCGTCCGATGCCCTACGGCGTGCAGAGCGCTTCCTGCTTCTTCTGCAGGAGCGACCACTTGGCATCGACGTAACGCTGCAGCTCGGCGACTATCGCCCGGCCGCCCTCGGCCCCGAACAGATGGCTGAACCGGCCCTGGGTCTTCAGGAACTCCTCGACCGGCAGCTTCTCCTTCGGCGTGTAGTTTATCTTGTATCGGCCGTCGGCGAACTCGTATATCGGCCAGAAACAGGTGTCGGCGGCCAGCTGCGAGATTCGAATCGTCTCGCCCGGCCGGTAGCCCCAGCCCAGCGGGCACGGCACCAGCACATTGAGAAAACTCGGCCCGGGCGCGGCCAGCGCCTTTTCGACCTTCGTCATCAGGTCGCGCCAGAGCGCGACCGTGGTCTGGCCGGCATAGGCGACATCGTGAGCAATCATTATCTCGACGATATCCTTGCGGTGCTGGGTCTTGCCCGGAATCAGGTCGCCGGCCGGCGAAGTCGTCGTGCTCGCGCCGTAGGGCGTAGCCGACGACCGCTGGATTCCGGTATTCATGTAGCCTTCGTTATCGGTACAGATGTAGAGAAACTTGTGCCGTCGCTCCATCGCGCCGGACAGAGCCTGGAACCCGATATCGTAAGTGCCGCCGTCGCCGCCGAAGGCGATGAGGTTTATCTCCTCCTGCAGCCGGCCCATCTTCTTCCGGAACCGCAACGCCGCCTCCACGCCAGAAGCGGTCGAAGCCGAGGTCTCGAACGCAGTATGAATCGTCGGCACCTGCCATGCGCTGTGCGGATAGATGGACGAGAATATCTCCAGGCAGCCCGTGGGCATGACTGCGACCACCGGCTGCGGCGCGGCCAGCAGAATCTGGCGCACGGCCAGTGCCTCGCCACAACCCGCGCACGCCCGATGTCCCGAGGAAAAGAGCTCCGGTCTCTTGCAGAGTTCCTTGATGCCGACCATTATGACCTCACTCCCACATAGGTAACCATTTCCGGCTTGCTGCCCGATAGCACCTCGGCGAAGATGCCGGCTGCATCCTCGGGCGTGAACTCCTTGCCGCCCAGCCCGTAGACATAAGACAACAGCTTCGGACGCTGCGGCGCATCGTAGAGAGTCGAAGAGAGCTCGGTGAACAGGTGCCCGCCCCAAGAGCTCACCGTGTCCGCCCGGTCGAGCACGCCGACCGCCTTGAATCGCTGCAGCAGCGGCTTTAGCAACTGATGCGGCCACGGCCGATAAACCCGCAGTTTCACCATGCCGACCTTCTTCCCGGCCAGCCGCAACGCGTCCACCGCCTCGCGCACCGTGCCGCAGGCCGACCCCATCAGGAAGAGCACCGCCTCTGCATCCTCGGTTCGATACTCCTCGACCACATCGTAGCCGCGGCCGAACCGCTTCCGGAACTCGGCCTGCACTTCCTCAATCACTGGCAGCGCCCGGTTCATCCCTTCAATCTGGCCGCGCTTGAATTCATAGTAGTAGTCCTGCAGCGTCGCCGGTCCGACCAGAATCGGCTTCTTCAGGTCGAGCAGGTCGTAGCTCGCCCGGTACGGCCCGAGCCAGTCGCGGACGTCTTTCTCCTCGAACGTCTCGATCCGCTCCAGACAGTGCGACAGAATAAACCCGTCAATCGCGCAGATTGCCGGCAGGCTCGCCCGCTCGGCAATCTTCACCGCCTGAATCAACGTGTCGTAACCCTCCTGCACCGTCTCGCAGAAGAACTGCAACCAGCCCGAATCGCGCGACGCCAGCGAGTCGGAATGGTCGCCGTGGATATTCAAAGGCGACGACAGCGCCCGCGACGCCACGCTCATCACAATCGGCAGCCGCAGCCCGCCGGCGATGAAAAGCATCTCGTGCATCAGCGCCAACCCCTGTGATGCGGTCGCGGTCATGGTCCGACAGCCGGACGCGGCCGCACCGATGCAGGCCGCCATCGCCGAATGCTCGCTCTCCACCGCCACGAACTCCGAATCGACCGCGCCGTCGGCGACATAGGTCGAGAAAATCTGGACTATCTCGGTTGAAGGGGTAATCGGGTAGGCCGCGACCACATCCGGATTGATGTGCTTCATCGCCAGCGCCAGCGCTTCGTTACCGGTCTTGGCCAGTATCATTTCCGCTCCTTCTCCATCGTAATCGCCTGCACCTTCTTCGGGCAGACCGAAGCACAGATGCCGCAGCCCTTACAGTAGTCGTAATTGATCCCCGCCACCTTGCCGTCGTTGATGACGATTGCCGCATCCGGACAATAAAGCCAGCACGTGTAACAGGATATACACTTATCCTTGTTCCAGACCGGCCGCTCCGACCGCCAGGCGCCGGTCTTGTTCTCGCGGACCGCCTCCATGTCCTCGATAATCGCCCCGCAGGGCAGCTCCTGCCACTTCTTGAGCCTTGCCATTATTGCCTGACCTCCTCGAACGCCCGCCGGATGCTCTTCAGGTTCGACTCCACGAGCTTCTCGCGACCGCGAAACTTCGTTTCGAGCTTGTGCCGGATTGCCTCCATCATCGGCTCCAGCTCGAACAACCCGGTCACCTTCACCAAAGCCCCCAGCATCGGAGTGTTCGGCACGTCCTTGCCGATTTCCTCCAGCGCAATCCTCGACGCGTCCACCGTATACACCTTGACTGTCGCCGGCAGCCCCAGCCGCTTTCTCAGGTCCTCGGCCGCCTCGGTCGTATTCACCAGCAGAATGCCGTCCTCGGCCAGCCCGGTCGTAACCTTGGCCGGCTCAATCAGCGAAGGGTCGAGCACGACGACAATCTTCGGCGACTTGATGCCCGAATGCGAGCGAATCGGCTCTTCCGACAGCCGATTGAAGGCCTGCACCGGCGCGCCCATCCGCTCCGGCCCATACTCCGGAAATGCCTGAACGAACTTACCGGTGTCCAGCGCCGCCTCGCCGAACAGGAGCGCCGCGGTCTTCGCGCCCTGACCGCCGCGGCCGTGCCAGCGAATCTCCAGAACCTTGCTCATGATACCTCCGTTCGCGAAATCGGACCCGGGGGAAAACGACCCAGACTCCTCAGGCCCGGACGCAGTCGAAACTCAGTTGTTACGCGGCCAAACATCTTACCCTGACACAGAAGCTTGTCAACGTGGCGAACCTGTTGCCGACCGGGCCCCGACAGCCGGCGCGGCTCCGGCTGAAACCCGCTAGCCCCGGCGCCGTCGCTTCGGCCGCCGGGCCCGCTTCCCCTCCTGCGCAGTCCAGCGGTCATCTCGCACCTGCCGGCCGCGCGCGAAAAAGCTCTCCCAGTCGGCGACGTCGCCCGGCTTCATCTCCGGCTTGGCGCCGGCTGCCGGCACTGACTTCGGCCGCGGCGTGTGCCGACCTACGGACACCGGGTTCAACAGAACGGCAAACTCCTCCCCCGACATCGTCTTCGCGCCCAGGTCGCGCACCTGCCGCGCCACCGCATTGTCCGAAGTAACGACCGTCACCGACCGCGGACTCGCATGCCCCGCCACGATTCCGACTATGACCTCATCCGCCTTCTCCGGTGCCCGCGAAAAAACCACCTCGACACCCGGCACCGCCGCCGCCGGGCCTGCCGCCGCTGCGCTGCCGTCGAACACCACGGTCAACCGCACGTCCCGGCCGCTCCGATACCCCAGCAACCGGCTCTCCAGCCGCTCTCTGGCCAATTCCAAGTCGCTCCCCATCAGCGGCGCCAGGTCCGCGACCTTGTGCAGCAGATTATACCCGTCAACAACGATGTGCGGCTGCATTGAGTCCCGCCACAGTCAACACCAACTCCGCCCGCCTGTCAACAGGCGGGCGTCTCTTCCTCGCCCCTTCGGGGAGAGGGCAAGGGTGAAGGGGTCGGGTCTTCGGCAAGTCCTTGCGCAGCTTCAGCATCCGCTCAACCAGCGCGACCATCCGTCATGCCGTGCCTTGACATCGCTCAGAAATATGGGAAGTATCCCGCATTCTCCCGTCAGTGGCGGCAATCTGGCGCTGGATGACCTCGCGCTCGAGCGGGACCCTGGCTTTGGGTAGGTCATTGTGCAACCCCAGCATCCCGTTTTTACGTGTTTCCGCCGCTGAAGCAGGTACGAAGAGAGGCCGCGGCGTGCAACTTACGGCATTCCCCGTTCCGTGAAATAAGGAACACAGCTTCGAACTTGTCGAGTACAGTCCAGCCCCGCAGACTTGCCACCACCTCATCAAGGTGCTGCGGCTCGACCCGCAGGTCGGCAACCAGCAGCAAGAGGATAACCGGGTCTTTTGACTGCTCCGTTGACTTCGCCTTTACGCGTGCCCGTTCGCAGACACATCTCTTGACGTCAGCGACGACTGTGGCGCACGTGTACCCCTCTGAGGTAACGCATTCGAGCAGGTCTGCCCAAGTTCCGACTTTCGTAATGTCCGTCTCGTCTTCCCCATCGGATTCCACCAAGACCTCGCTGGACGATTTCTGGACGCCAGCTGTGCGGCGTACATAGGCGACAATCCGCTGTTTGAGATCATCTCCGCGTGCCTTGAGCCCGGGAATGGCCGGGCCAGTCCTGATGACATATACTCCGCGGGGCAGGCCCTCGCGCGCGAGTTCTTGTCGTATCTCGTCGAGAAAGCGGCCAATGGCAGACATCACTCCCTGCTCAGGCACTTCGCGGCCGCCAAGGTTGACGGTATGAACAACTTGAGTCACTTCGACGGCGTACGCGGCATCGTCTATCCATAGCCTGAAGTCTGGTGGCTGCTGTGATACGGGGATGTACTCCCAGCGGGGGACCAGACCTTGCTGGTTTGCCCTCAGCCAATTGTCGAAGGCAACCATGCTGAACTTCTCGTCCAAACGTGGACCGAGCGGACGCACGGGTGAAGTCAACTGTCTGCCTCAGCGACTACCGCAACCTCCTCCTCCGTCAGCCCGCAAAGCTCATACACGAGCTTGTCAAACATTTGGGTCATACACGAGTTGGCCAATCTGCCTGCAGCTTCTCTCTCCTCGCCCCTTTGGGGAGAGGAGTAAGGTGAGGGGTTCCGATTGCGTCCGCAATTGCTTTCAGCACGGCCGATGGGTCGCGCAGGACGTCACCATTCCAGAACCGCAGCACGCGGTAGCCAAGGCCGCGCAAGACCCGGTCGCGATGGATATCGCCCGAGGTACGCCGCGCGTGCTGTCCGCCGTCAAGCTCGACCACTAGCCGCGCCTGCGGGCAGGCGAAGTCGGCAACGAAACGGCCGATTGGATGCTGGCGGCGGAACTTCAGTCCGCACAGACGCCGGTCACGCAGTCCACGCCAGAGGATTCGCTCGGCGTCTGTCGAGTCGCGCCGCAGCCGGCGGGCTCGGTCGCGGCCAAGGCTCGTATTCACCCTCACCTCGTTCCTCTCCCGCTCAAGGGAGAGGAGGGCGAAGCAGTCTGCCGCATGCCGGCCCTTCATTTCGCCCCGTTGGGAAGAGGGTGAGGTTTCCTATTGACATCAACATCACCTCATTCCTCTTACGCTCAAGGAAGAGGAAGATACTGCGACCGGCGCGGGCTTCTTCGCCATCAATCAGGACTGTAGCTGACCGGGGACGCAAGTCAAGAGCAGGAGACGACTTGCGGCGGTGGCACTTGTGCCCTTTGTGCCGGCGGGGTCCGGCGTTGCCGGGCCAGAGCCGCCGGACCCGGTCAGGCCGAACCAATTGCCGGACAGCGGGTTACCGGACATTCTCCGGGTCGGGGAAAAGAGCCGGGCAGAATCGGCAGGCCGGCAGAGGCACGTCAACCCGAACCGTAGGCCGCCTCGACTGAGGCAGCGCCGACCCGAAAAAGTTGGGCCGGCAGCGCCCCAGCCGGAGTTGCCGGCAATATCGGAGCCCATCCGGCCGGCCGGCGCGCTACCGAAGCCGGGCCGTCAGGGACTACCCCGGGAACGGCCTGGGGTCTGACAGGGGGTCAGATGGGTCAGAACCGAATTCGAGCCGGGTTCGGGAACTGAGCCGGCGGCAGGACGGCTGCTGGCCTGCCGGTCTAGCGGCAGTCGGCGAAAGAAAACTGCCGGCGCAGCTCCGGCCGCCGGTACTCGGGCAGGAGCATCGGCGACTTGCGTCCGGACGGAACTTTAGCGGCCTTCAGCTCGGCGGCGAACCCGGCAAGATGGGCGAGGGTGAGCTCTTCGCCGTCGCTCTTCGCGGCAGCCCGGTCGGCGGCGGCAGCACCGGCCCGACGGCCGAACACGAGTATATCGAGCAGCGAGTTGCCCATCAGCCGGTTGCGGCCGTGGATTCCGCCCGCGGCTTCGCCGGCGGCAAACAGGCCCGGCACTCCGGTCTGGCCGGCGTCGTCAATCAGGATTCCGCCGTTCTGGTAGTGCTGGGTCGGGTAGGTGAGGATCGGCTCCTTGTCCATGTAGATGCCGAACCGCTCGAACTGCTTGTACATCGCCGGCAGGTCTCTCTTCACCGCGCCTTCGCCCTTCAGCTTCTCGATCAGCGGCGTGTCCAGCCAGACGCCGAGCGAACCGGTGGGCGTGACCACGCCCTTACCCCTGCCCTTGCACTCGCGGATGATGGCCGAGGCGGTGATGTCGCGGCTTTCGAGCTCGTAGATGAACCGGTTGCCCTCGACATTGACCAGATGCGCGCCGACCCCCCGCACCTTCTCGGTGATGAGCTGGCCGACAATCTGCTCCGGATAGGCCACGCCGGTCGGGTGGTATTGAATCGTATCCATGAACGCGAGCTTCGCCCCGGCCCGATAGGCCAGCACCAGACCGTCGGCGGTCGCGCCGTAGTGATTCGTGCAGGGAAAACCCTGAACGTGCAGCCGACCGCAGCCGCCGGTGGCGATGATTGTCGCCTTCGCCCGGACCGCGAACAGCTCGCCGGTTTCGAGGTTGACGAACGCCGCGCCGGTGCAGTTGCCCCTGGTGTCGGTCAGCAGCTCGATTGCGGCGCAGTACTCGATAAGCTCGAGGCCCCGGTTGCGGAACTCGTCGCGCAGCGTGCGCATGATTTCTGCGCCGGTGTAGTCGCGGCAGGCGTGCATCCGCTTGCGCGAAGTTCCGCCGCCGTGAATCGTAACCATCGTGCCGTCGGCTTCCTTGTCGAACATCACGCCCAGCTCTTCGAGCCAGGCGATAACCCCGGGCGCGTCGGTGACGAGCGCCCGGGCCAGCGCCGGAATGTTCTTGAAATGACCGCCGCCGAGAACGTCGAGATAGTGGCGCTCGGGCGAATCGTTCTCCTTATCGGCGGCCTGAATCCCCCCCTGCGCCATCATCGTATTGGCGTCGCCGATTCTGAGCTTGGTAACGACGAGCACCCGCGCGCCCTTCTCCGCCGCGACCAGCGCGGCCGACACCCCGGCTCCGCCCGCACCGATGACGAGCACGTCAACTTCCCGGGCCGGACGCTCGAGGTCGAGCCGCGACGCGTCAATCAGCGGCCAGGCCTCGAGCAGGTCGGCCAGCTCGTGGGGAGTGCGCTCGCCCTTGTTCGGGCCGACGCTGAGCTCGCGCATCGAACTCTCGATATAGTCGGGGTGGAACCCGCTCAAAAGCTCCTTTTTTGCCGCTGCGTCAATCGTCGGGATTTTGCCCTGCCTGATCCGGGCCTCACGCGTCGCCTCCAGCCGGCGGATGGACTCCTGCATTGACTCCGGATACATTCCCGCCTCCTAAGGCTCCACGTCCCGGACCTTCGGGTCGTAATACATCTGGGCCAGCTCCTTCTCGTCCATCCGGCAGAGCTTGTCCAGCCCGGGCTCGAACCTGCCGGCGGCGATTTCCTTCACCCGCTCCTGAACGTGCTGCGCCCGGGCCGCCCGCTTCGCGCCGTAGAGCCGCCGCGCCAGCAGCGCAACGTTGTAATGGACGATTTCCGCCGGACACCGGGTCGCGCACAGCCCGCACATGATGCAGTCGAACGACATGTCGGCGACGCGGTCGATGTCGCCCCGTATCGCCATATTGATGTAACCCATCACGTCGATATCCTGCGGACAGATTTTCGTGCACGAATTGCAGGCGATGCAGCGCATGACTTCCGGATAGTGCTTCACCAGCACCTGCGTATCCGCGGCCAGCTTGTTCAGCTCGTAGACGGCCTTGTTGCCGGGATAGAAGGGAATCTGGGCCAGATACATCCCGTCCTCGATGACGGTCTGACAGGCCAGCCCGACCTTCAGTTTGTAGGAATCCTTCGTGCGATAAACCGTGCCGCAGGCCCCGCAGAATCCGCCCCGGCACCCGCAGCCGCGGATAAACTGATACCCGGCGTATTCCATCGCCTTCATAATGGTCAGGTCCTTGGGCACCTTATAGGCCTGACCCATGACGTAGATGGTTGCGAGCGAACCGGCGGCCGCGCTCTCCGGCCGGCTCTCGCTGACTGCGGCGGTCTTGCCGGCTTCCGCTTTCGGCTTCCGGCCTTTTGCCTTACCCGCCATCTGCTACTCCCTCCTGTACTTCGCCACGCCCTGCTCGTAGAGGTCGTTGCCGTGAACGTCGTTGATGACGATTGCCGGAAACTCCTCGACCCTGAGCTCCTGCACCGCTTCCGGCCCGAGCTCATCGTAGGCAATCGGCCGGGCCGCCTTGATGCTCCGGGCAATCAGCGCGGCCGCACCGCCGACCGCGGCGAAATAGACCGCACCGAACTTCTTCATCGCTTCGATCACCGGCTGAGTCCGGTTGCCTTTGCCGATCATCCCGCGCAGCCCGTGCTCGATCAAGAGCGGCGAATAGGCGTCCATCCGGTAGGAAGTCGTCGGTCCGGCCGAGCCGATCACCTGCCCCGGCTTGGCCGGACTCGGTCCGACGTAGTAGATGACCGCGCCCCTGAGGTCGAACGGCAGCGGCCGGCCCGCCTGAATCGCCTCGAACAGCCGCTTGTGCGCCGCGTCGCGACCGGTGTAGATGATGCCGGAAATACTCACCGCATCGCCGGCCGCCAGCTCGCGCACCGTCTGCTCGCTGAGCGGAGCGGTAATCTTCTTTGTCATCGCCGCCTCCTAGAGCTCGGCCGACTTGTGTCGGGCCGCGTGGCAGTTGATGTTGACCGCGCAGGGCATCGTCGCGATATGGCAGGGAAAAGCCTCGATGAAAACCGCCAGCGCGGTTGTAGTCCCGCCCAGCCCCTGCGGCCCGATGCCGAGCCGGTTGATGCGCGAAAGCAGCTCTTGCTCCATGTCGGCATAGAACGGGTCCGGGTGAACCGAGCCGATCTCCCGCAGCAGCGCGTGCTTGGCCAGCATCGCGCACTTCTCGAACGTGCCGCCGATGCCCACGCCGACAACAACCGGCGGGCAGGGGTTCGCCTTCGACCGGGCGACCCGGTCGACCACAAACCGCTTGATGCCCTCGGCGCCGTCCGCCGCCGAGAGCATCTTCACCTCGGACATGTTCTCGGCGCCGCCACCCTTGGGCTGGACCGTAATCTTCAAGCCGTCGCCGGCCACGACGTCGATATAGATGATTGCCGGCGTATTGTTCTTTGTATTCTCGCGCCGCAGCGGGTCCCGGACGATCGACTTGCGCAGGTAGCCCTCGGTGTAGCCTTTGGCCACGCCCTGCTGAATCGCGTCGGCCAGCTCGCCGCCGGCGATGCGCACGCCCGAGCCGAGCTCGACCCAGACGACCGCCCAGCCCGTGTCCTGACACATCGGCACCATGTTCCGACGGGCAATCTCCTCGTTCTCAAGGCACTGTTTCAAAATCTCCCGGCCAGTCGGCGACTCCTCGGTCTCCAGCGCAGCCTTGAAGGCGCGAACCACGTCGTCGCCCAGAAGGCAGTTGGCCTCCACACACAACCGCGCCACCGTATCGCGGACCTGCTCGAACTGAATCTCTCTCACGCCGCCTCCTCAGAGGGCATGGTTCAAAACCCAGATTTCCGGACCGGCCGGCAGCGCGGCGGTAGTAATCTCGACCTCGGCCGAACTCGCCTGCTTCACGTTCTCCCTGCCCCTGATGAAGTCAACCACGCCGGCAATCGGAAACCCGAGCTTCGCGGTTTTGTAGTGCATCGGGATGACAACCTTCGCTTTCAGACTCGCGGCGACCGCGTGGGCCTGCTCTGCGTCGAGCGTAAACAGCCCGCCGACCGGACAAAGCAGCACGTCGACCGCGCCGATGGCGCCGGCTACCGGTTTCGGCAGCTCTTCGCCCAAGTCACCGAGATGGCACAGCCTCAGGCCGTCCAGCTCGAAGAGATAGACTGTGTTCCGACCCCGCTTAGCGCCGCCGGCCTCGTCATGGGCGGTATCGAACCCGCTGATGGAAACCGATTCGACTTTGAACGAGCCCGCACCGCGAATCAGTTGCGGATTACCCGGCAGCAGCCGCCAGCCGGCGTGGTCGTCGTGATTGTGGCTGACCGTAACCGCATCCGCGGTCTCCTCTATCGGCCCGTAGCCGATCCCGCCGTCGAAGCTCCCCGGAATATAGGGGTCGGTGATGATGCGCGTGCCCCGCGCCGCGGTCAGAAGGAACGCCGCGTGACCGAACCACTTCAGCTTCACGCTCAGGCCCCCGGAACGAATGCGCCCTGTCCGGCCGTAGCCTTACTCCAACGGGACGACTGCGACCCGGCTCTTCGCATCGGCGACACGCTCGTAGCGGACCTTTCCGTCCACCAGGGCAAACAACGTGTCGTCCTTGGCCCGGCCCACGTTCCGTCCCGGCAGGATTCTCGTTCCGCGCTGTCGGACAAGAATGCACCCGGCCCGCACGACCTCGGAGCCGAACCGCTTCACGCCCAGCCGCTGACCCGGGCTGTTCCGGCCGTTCTTTCCTGAACCGCCGCCCTTCTTATGTGCCATATGCCAGTCTCCTTATGAAAGTTGTCAGTCGGAACGCTATTATAACCTGCTGGCCGGCTGAGTCAAACCGCCCAGACTCATGCCTGTGCCTTCCCGGAGCCCGGACCCATCGTCTCTTAAGAGCCGGCCGGCTTCGACCTCCACAAGCGGCCCGACGTCGCCGGCACAGCAGTCTGCCGGTCATCCCCGGCCGCGCGACCCTGAGGATGATTCCCCGCCCAAACCAGGTCAGACCGGCCTCGGGCTTGACTTGTGCCAAGCCGGCTCTATCTTGGCTTGATAACAAACCGACATCAAGGAGGCACCGTGGAACAGCCCGTCGCAGTTCAGACAACTCTTCCGGAATCCCGGACCAATGCCCGCGCCATGTCCGGCTGGCTGAAGTTTATCGGCATTGTCAGCCTCGTATCCGGAATCCTGCAGGCACTTTCAATTGTCGGCATCGTCTGGGCCTGGTTGACAATCTGGGTCGGCATTCTCCTGAATCAGGCCGGCTCGCGCGCCCGCGCCTATGCGGACAACGGAGATGAAGCGGCCCTGAACGCCCTGACCGCCAAGCTGAAGACAACATTCGCCATCATCGGCATCCTGACAATAATCAGCATCGGCATCGGCCTGATTGCCGGTATAGTCTGGGTCATCATCATCGCCACCGGCGGCATGGGCATCATGAGCACGTTGCTGGAGCAGCTTAAGGGCCTCAACTTCTAGCTCAATCCGACAATGGTGCCGCCCGCGGCCCCGGCGCCGGCCGGCAGTGTCATCGACAACATCCGGAGCACCATTCCTTGGCTCAAGGTCATGGGCGTCGTGAATGTGGTCGGCGGTGGACTCGGCGTGCTGACGGTCTGGGGCGTGATTTTCGCCTGGCTACCCATCTGGCTCGGCATCGTCCTGCTCAAGACCGCACGGCAGGCCGAAGCCTGGACCCGCAACGGCGACCCGGCCGGGATGGAGTCCCTGACCAGGTGGCTCCGAACGTGCTTCTTCGTCGGCAGTATCGCCGCTATCGTCGGTCTGGTTCTGGCTGCGCTTGGAACAGTAACCGCTACAGTAATCGGTCTCGGCTTCGGCCGCTGGCTCTTGCACTGGCGCGGCCGGTAGCAGCGAACCGGCCCGTCGCTGCGGCCCCGGACCGGACTCAGTCCTTCTTCAGGAACCGCTCCGGGTGCTCGCTGAACTCGTGCATGCAGGCCTGGGCACAGAAGTAGTATGTCTTCCCGCCGTACTCGAAGCTGCAGGCCGCGTTCTCGGCCGTTACCTCCATACCGCAGACCGGGTCGGTCTTCTTCTCAGCCATTGGACCTCCTGCCAGCTTAGACGCTCTTCGCCCGGCCCCGGCTGCGGGTATTGAGCCAGCCCCGCACGGTCTGCATCCACGAGCGGCTTTCGTCGGCAATCTCGCTGCCGTCCCAACGTTTGACCACCCGCTCGCCTTCGGTCACAACCACCAGCGGCGGCTTGTCAACCCAGTCGAGCCAGGCGAGGTCGGCCACGTTCTCCGGGTTTGCATTCGGGCCATCAACATAGCGAACGAGCGCCTCGATACCCAACCGCTTCAGCACACCCTGTGCCTTCGTGCAGATCTCGCAGTTCTCACGAGCAAAAACCTGAAACTCCATCGGCCTCCCTTAGTTCTCAGCAAAACAGGTTCTACCATACTCACCTCACATCCGAAATCAAGCCCCGGATTCAGTCGGTGGCTGGAAACCGGCCCGAAACCACCCCGCTGCGCGAATGCTTGTGGCAGAAGGCTTCCCGCTACAAAGCCGATTGACGCCACCGCTGTTGTCCGGACGCTTGACTGCCTCATTGTCACTGAAGCCCCCGTGCGAAACGCTTGACCCGTCGCTCCCCTGGGCTACGATTCCGCCGAAGTGCAGCTGCTTTCCCGGTTATCGCTCCTGCCCGCCCTGGCATTGGCGGCAATCGCTGCCGGCGCCAGCATCCGCGGCCAGGAGACGACCGCCAGAATCACCGGCTCCGGCTGGTTCATTGTGCTCGCTGGCAGCGTTGCTCTGCTGGCGCTTGTGACTGCCGTGAAAGCCGCGGCCTGCCGACCCCGCTCGTGTCTCTTCATCCTCACCGCGCACCTCGGGCTGACTGCAGGTCTTGCCGGCGTGGGCGCAAACCAGCTTCTCACGCGCTCCGGCTACCTTCTCCTTGAAGCGCAGGCCGGCCCGCAGAACTGCTTCCTCGACCGGAGCCTGCGCACGGTCAGGCCGCTACCGCTTCCGATTCAGCTCGATTCTATCACTCGGTCCGAACGACGGGGATTCCGGCCCGCACCGTTGGCTTGGCTCTCGACCGGCCAAGCCGGCTCGTTTCCCGTCGCCTACAGCCGCCCGTTACGCCACGCCGGGTCGGAGTTTCTGCTCCTTCGGCCCGTCGACCCGGGCACGCCACTCGAAGTCGAACTTTCTCTGGACAGGACCAACTACCTGTTGCTTCACAACCAGCATGTCCGCCTCGCCGACGGCCGCGACCTCTGGAGCCATTCCTGGGAGCCGAGTCGAAACAGGCTGGCGCTCGCTGTCGGCGACACGCTCGTCTGGCTGGCGTCGGGCGATACTCTCCGTGCAGGAAACACAACAATCGCTCTCGGAGCCGTTTTTCTCACGCGGCGGCCCGGCGCGGTCTTTGCCGTTCGCTTCACCCGGTTGCGGTGGCTCGTCTTCGCCGGCTTCGGGCTCATGCTCTTCGGGACCGCCGGAATGCTCCTGGGAAGGAAGCCTGATTGAACCAACAACTGCTGCTCTGGATTGCGCTGGCCGGCTACGTCGCCGGAGGCATTGCCTCTGCCTCGCGCCGAACCGGCATAGCTATCGCCCTCTCCTTGGTCGGGACCGGCGCACACCTGACGTTCGTCTTTGTCCGCGCCGCTGCTGCCGGGGTTCTTCCGTTCGCCTCCCGGTTCGAGGCGGTAGCGCTGTTCGCCCTGTCGATTGAGGCCTGCGGCCTTCTCCTCGCCGTTGCCACGAAGCGGCATCCAATCAAGGTCGTCACCGACTTCCTCGGTGCCAGCGTTCTTGCGCTGTCTCTCCTTGTGCTCGGGTTTCAACCGCCTGCCCCGCTCAACCCGATTCTCGATAGTCGCTGGTTTGCCAGCCACATCCTGTTTGCCTTCGCCGGCTACGGGGTGCTGGTCGCCGGTCTGGTTTGGAGTATCACCGTCGGCACAGCCGGAGTTTCTCGCCGCCTCGGACTCGCGGTTGTAGTCCTGCTCGGGACCGGCATCCTGCTTGGCGCGATCTGGGCCGACGAGTCCTGGGGCAGCTACTGGTCGTGGGACCCCAAGGAGGCGTGGGCACTCCTGACATGGATGCTGGTCGTCACCTACCTCCACGTCGCCGGCCCACGGCCCAAGCGCTGGGTCTCAATCCTGTTCTTCGCGCTCGGCAATCTGGCCATGCTCTTCACGTTTGTGGGAATCAACCTGCTCAAAACCGGCCTGCACCGCTACGGTTAGTGCCGGTTTGACGCCTCGCTGCGCGGCGGCTATCCTCTCTCATGAATCAGCTGCCGGTCAAGACCGCGCTCTCCCGGCTCGGCCGAGCCTTCGACCGGCTGGTCGAGTTGAAGGCCGACCGCCGGCTCTTCTTGGTCGGCGGCGCACTCCGCGACCTCGCCCTTGGAAAAGACCCGGCTGACTTCGACTTTGCCGTCTCCGGCTCTGGAATCCGGTTTGCCGCCGACTTCGCCCGCCGCATCCGAGGCAGGCTGGTCGTTCTCTCTGAAGACGACGACGAAGCCCGGGTCGTCTGGCACCGCACCCTGACATTCGACTTCAACGGCTTCGGCAACCGGACAATTGCCGACGACCTCAGCCGCCGCGATTTCACCATCAATGCCATTGCCTGCGAGATACTCCCGGAAGGAGTCAGCGAGCTGCTCGACCCCTACGCCGGCCAAGAAGATATCGGGCGGCGACTGATTCGCCCGGTCTCCGACTCCTCGCTCAACCTTGACCCCTTGCGGCTCTTGCGGGGAATGCGCCTTGCCTTGGAGCTGGGGTTTGAGCTCGACGCCGCCATCCTCAGACAGGGCGAGTCTGTCAGCCTGAATCACACGGCCGCCGAGCGCATCGGCATGGAGCTTCTCCGGATAATGGAGCAGCCGGGATCGTCCCGGTTCATCGAAGACCTGGTCCGGCTCGGACGGCTGCGGGAAATCCTGCCCGCGCTCGGCGACCTGCTTGACGACGCCGACCTGCGCCGCCACACGCTGCGCACCTACCGCAAGATTGAAGAAACCATCGCCGCGCCCGGATTCTTCGGCCGGTTCCAGCCCGAATGGGCTGCCTACTTCGACCAGTGGACTTCAGGCGAGGAGGCCAGCGAAGCAGACCAGCCCGACCCGGCGAAAGCGGCCGGCCTTCCCTTCCGCCGCGCGCTGCTGAAGCTGGCCGGACTTCTGCACGACCTCGCCAAACCGGCCACCCGGTTCACGACAACCAAAGGCGAGGTTCACTTCTACGGCCACGACTCGCTCGGTGCACGCCGGGCTGCCGAAATGGCCCGCGACCGGCTGCGTCTCTCCCGGCCGCAGGTGAAGATGCTGCGCACGCTGGTTCAGGAGCACATGCGCCTCCACCTGCTGGCTACCGCCCCCGACCTGAGCGAGCGCGCCATCCGCCGCTACTTCCGCGACCTCGGCCCCGAGGCGTTCGGCCTGATGATTCTCTGCTATGCCGACGGCTGGGCCACTGCCGGCCGCACCATCCACCTCGAAGACACCATCACCCGTATGCTCGAACAGAAGCGCGCCGAAGACGCCATCGTCAAAGTCCGGCGGCTGGTAACCGGCCACGACCTCATAGCGCTCGGACTCAAACCCGGTCCGGCATTCAAGACGATTCTTGAAGAACTGGAGAACCTGCAGCTTGAGGGCCGGATCAAGACGACCGAGGAAGGCATTGCCTACCTCCGCACAGCCATGCCCGGCCTGTTTGCCGAATCCGACGCATGAAACGCCTTCTTGCCTCCACGCTCGCTCTGGTTGCGCTCGCCGTCGGCTCGGCGGTCGAAACCTTCCGGTTCCACGCCTCAGAGCTGGAGTTTGTCCAATCGGCGTCCGGAACCTTCATAACGCTCCCCGGCTCCGAGCCGGTCGCCCGGCCCGGTGCGCCAATACTCCCCGAAGTCGCACGCCTCATCCCGTTGCCCGCCGGCACGCGGCTGGTCAACGCCGAAGTCAAGTCGGTCGAGTTCGAAGATATCCCCGGCCGGTTCCAGCTCGCACCGGCTCAGCCGCCCGCGGTCCTGTCGCTCCCTCTGCCCCCGGCTGCTGACCCCGACCCGAACATCTACGCTGCCGACGCATTCTGGCCGGAGACGCCGCTCGTCTCCGTGCACCAGGGTCTGGTCAGTGGTCGGCGGATAGCCTGGGTGGTCCTGCGGCCGGTAGCCTGCGCTCCTGCAGCCGGTCGGCTTCGCCTTGCCCGATCGCTCTCTCTCCGTCTGACACTCGAACAGGACGACAGCCCGGCAGCGACAGGCGGACTTCCTGACTCCGGCGGCTTCGAGTACCTCATCGTCACCACGCCCGGCCTCGACACGGTCTTCAGTCCCCTCGCCGACTGGCGCAGCCGCACCGGCCTGCCCGCCGCCGTCCGCACCATGGACTGGATTACATCACAAACCGCCGGCCGGGACGACGCCGAGAGACTCCGCAACTACCTCAAGGCGTGCTTTGCCGATTCCGGCCTGCGTTGGGTTCTCCTCGGCGGCGACGTCGAGCTGATTCCGGTGCGCAACGCGTTCGCAATGGCTTGCTCTGCCGGCATCCATCCCCGCGAAGACTCACTCCCCTGCGACTACTACTACTCCGACCTCGACGGCACCTGGGACGCCAATGGCAACAACGTGTTCGGCGAGGTCGCCGACTCGGTAGACATGTTTCCCGACGTCTTCATCGGCCGCGCCCCAGTTCGAACTCCCGAAGAGGCCCGTGCCTTCGTCGCCAAAGTCCTCGCCTACGAAACCTCCATATCCGACGCTCACCTGCGCCGCGCCGTGTTTGCCGGACTGGTGCTCTGGGAAGAACCCTTCACCGACGAAGCCGTTGCCAAAGACCGGATTGACTCGCTGTATCTGCCGCCGCGCTTCGACCCGGTGTGCAAACTCTATGCGTCGCTCTTCGACGTCACCCGCGACACCGTCGTCGCCGCGCTCAACGCCGGCTTCAGTCTCTTCAACCACTGCGGCCACGGCTGGATTGACGTGATGGGCCTTTCCGGTCGCGAGCGCATCAGCAACCCCGACGTTGCCGGTCTTCTGAATGCCGGCCGGTTCGGCATCGGCTATTCCATCGGCTGCTGGACGACCGCCTTTGACTTCGACGCGATTGCCGAAGAGTTCGTCCGCAACCCCTCCGGCGGCGGCGTCGCCTTCATCGGCAACTCCTCCTACGGCTGGGGCGCGCCCGGCAATCCCGGATTCGGCTACTCCGACCGCTACGACGCCCGCTTCTTCCGGGAGCTTTTCGCTTCGTCGGCGCCGCGCGCTGGCGAACTCCTCGCCCGGGTCAAAGCCCACTTCGCTCCATGGTCGGCCGAAGCAAATGTCTATCGCTGGCACCAGTTCTGCCTCAATCTCATCGGCGACCCGGCCCTGCCCGTCCACACCGACACGCTCGCTCCGATTCATGCCGAACTGCCGCTGCGCCTGCCGGTCGGCAGCGACCGCTGTCGCATCGCCGTTTCCGACAACTCCGCCCCGCTCGCCGGCGCCGTCGTCAGCATCACCAAACCGGGCGAGACCTTTGTCCTCGGCCGCACTGGTGCCGACGGCACGGTCGTGCTCCAGCCCGCCTGCACTTCCCCCGGCGCGGCAGTCGTCACCATCTCCGCGCCCAACCACCGGCCGCTTCAGGACACGATTATCGTCGCCGCCGGCCCACACATCGCCATCGCCGACCTCGCCATCCTCGACGCCGACTCCAGCGGCTGGCTCTCTCCCGGCGAAAGCTTCTCGCTCCGCCTCCGGCTCGTCAACACCGGCACCGCCCGCTCCACCGGCCTCCGCGCCCGGCTCCTTTCCGACTCGCCTCTGCTCGGCATCTCCTCCGACTTCGTCGCCCTGCCCGCAATCGCTCCCGGCGAAACCCTCGAACGCACCGCCTTCGCCGTCGGCACCAGCCCCGACGCTGCCAACGGCGCAACCGCGCTCTGCCAGCTCCGCTGTGCCGATTCGCTCGGTGCCTGGTGGAACGACCCGTTCGTCGTCACGTTCGCTCTGCCCGCGCTCAGTCTGCTCGGCGGCACTGCCTCCAACCGCGCCGGCCTTCCGCCCGGCTCCGGCGACACCGTGTTCGGCCGCATCCGCATCTCCAACCCCGGACTCGCTCCGGCAAAAGGGGTCTCCGGCAACATCTTTCTTTACGACTCCACGCTCATTCCCCTTGTTCCGGCGCTCCTGTTCCCCGACCTCGGCCCGGGCGAAACCTGCTGGTCGCTGAACCAGTTCCAGGCCGTCATCCGGCCCGGCGCGCGCCTGCCCCTCAGGGCAAAGCTCGGCGTGAATATCGTCGCAACCCGGGCCCGCTGCGGTGACACGCTCACGCTCCTCATCGGCCAATCCGGCCTTACGACCGCCGATACCCTCGGCTGGACCCACGGCGGCACTCCGGACATCTGGCGCCGCACCGACGCCCCGGAATGGACCTGGCACGCCGGCTATGACTCCGCACCCTATCCGCCGGCCTGCAATTCCTGGCTGCTGTCGCCCGGCTTTGTTCTGCCCGAAAGCGCCCAGCTCCGCTTCTTTCGCCGCTTCGACGTCCCCATCTACGGCGCCGACGGAATGTTCGTCATTCTCGTCACCGCCGGAAAAGAAGAAACTCTCGACTTCATCGGCTCCGGCGGAGCCCTAAGACTCAATTCCGGCACGACCGCCGGGATTGTCTCCGACTGGTTCGAGGAAAGCTACAACCTCTCCCACTGCCGACCCGGCGACTCGGCCCGGATCCGCTTCTCGTTTGTCTCCGATGCCGACCCAGGCTCGGGCCGGGGCTTCTACATTGCCGCGGTCTCGGTCACCAGCGCCGCACCCGCGGCCGCTCCCTTGCCGCCCGACTCCTCCCGGCTCCTCGCCGCCTTTCCCAATCCGTTCCGCAAAACGACCTCGATAATCCTCGCGCTCGGGTCCCGGCCCCTGCCCGACCGCCGCTTCGACCTGCGCATCTTCGACCGCGCCGGAAAGCTGGTCAAGACCCTTGACCACGGTCCGACCGCGCCCGGCTACCGCGCGATTGCCTGGGACGGCCGCGACGACTCCGGCCGGCCGGTTCCTGCCGGCGTCTACTTCCTCAACCTCCGCGTCCGCAGCTCCGGCCGGACCGAAGAACGGCTGCTTCCGGTTCAGGCCCGGCTCCGCCTGATTCTGGTGCGCTAGATGATTCGCACCGACTTCGTCTACGGCCCGGTTCCCTCGCGCCGACTCGGCCTCTCGCTCGGCATCAACATCATCCCGCGCAAAACCTGCACCCTCGACTGCTGCTACTGCCAGCTCGGCCGCACCACGCGCAAAACGCTCCAGCGCTGCTCATTCTTCCCGGTCGCCGACATCCTCGCTCAGGTCCGCGCCGCCGTCCGCCACTCACGGAACGCCGGCGGCAAATCCCGGATCTCCTTCCTCACCTTCTCCGGCGAAGGCGAGCCCACCCTCAACTCCGACATCGGCCGTCTCATCCGCCGCCTCAAGCGCGAGTTCTCGATTCCGGTCGCCGTCATCACCAACTCCACCCTCATCACCGACCCGCAGGTCCGGCGCGACCTTTACGCCGCCGACCTCGTCGTCCCCTCGCTCGACGCCGCCGACCAGCGCACCTTCATGAAGGTAGACCGCGGCCACCGCAGCCTGAAGATTGCCGCCATCATCGCCGGACTCAAACTCTTCCGCCGCCACTACCGCGGCCAGCTCTGGCTCGAAATCATGCTCGTCCGCGGCATAAACGACTCGCCCGAACAACTGATGCAGCTCCGCCGCGCCGCCTGGGAAATCAGACCCGACCGCGTCCACCTCAACACCGTTGTCCGCCCGCCCGCCGAGAAATGGGCCCGACCCCTGCCTCCCGACGACCTCGAACAGGTGAAAATGCTCTTCGGCCCCGGCACCGACATCGCCGAATCCACCCTGCCGCCCCGTGCCCGCCCCCGCAAAGCCGACCCCGAAGCCGCCATCATCGCCACTGTCCGCAGCCGCCCGGTAACCCGCGAAGACCTCACCCGCGCGCTCGGACTCTCGCCCGCCCGCCTGCGTCCCCTCCTTGCCCGCCTTGTCCGCGCCCGGAAAATCCGCCGCGTCGTCTTCTGGGGCAAACTCTTCTACGAAGCCTGAAACCCGGACCGCCCCCGGCAGCCCCGGCCTCAGATATCGAACCCGAGCGTAAAGTAGAACTCGCGGCCGATTATCGGCCCCCAGTAATACTCGCTCCGCCCTCCGTGGTGCGACAGCGGCGGCTGGTGAAAATCTCCGACATTGTTCACGCCCGCGCCGAGCCGCAGAAACTTCAGCTCCTTCGTGGCCCGGACGTTGACTACCGGATACAGTGGCGAATCACGCCTCTCGATACCGCCGTTCTCATCCACGGTCTCGACCAGCATCGGCCCGTTCACATCGCCCGTGACACTCAACTCGAACCCGGTCCGCCTCGGCCTCCAGGTCACCGAATAACCGGCTGCCCAGCGCCGGATAAAAGGCAGAATCCGGTTCACCGCGGTTCGCGGTGCAAGCAGATAGGCGCTCACCCTTGCCGATACGTCGCCCGGAAAAACGAGATTGGCCCCGAGCTCGCCCCCGCTCGACAGCGCGACATCGTCGAGGTTACGATACAGAAACAACGCCCGGCGGCTGACGCTGTCCAGCCCGACGAGCTCGGCGGCAATGAAATCCGCCACCCGATGATGAAAAAGCGTCGCCCGCAGGTCGGCCGCGAACCGGCCGGCAACGAACCTTCTCGCCGCTCCCGCCTGCAGCGACAGCGCCGACTCGCGGGTAAGATTCGTGTCCCGACGGATTGCGTACTGATAGCCGTTAGGCAGATTCTCCATGCTCTCGAAGATGACCAGCGGAGTCCGGAATCCGGTTCCGGCGGCAAAACTCAGGTCAACCCAGCCCGGGAAAACCTGCAGGGCAAAGTAAGGCGAAAAAATCGGCCCGAACCCGGAGTTGAGGTCGAAGCGCAGCGCCGGCATGACGTCGAACCCGACACCGGCAAGCTGAAAACCGAGGTTTCTACCGCCGGCCCAGAACCCGACATCGGTCTCCTGATACCCGTCGCCGAACAGCCGCTTGTCGACAAGCCGCTGACTGGAAACCGAGCTGCCGGCAGTAATCCGGGGCAGAGTCGCGCTCAACTCGCCGAACAGGGTTGACTGCCGGGCCGAATAATCGCGCTGCTCCACAAATCCGCTCTCGGCATGGACGGAACCGGCCAGCTTCAACTGCAGCTCGCTTGCGCCGCTGGTAAAGCCTGTCCGCTGCCAGATGTCCCAGCGCCGCGTGTTCACCCTGTCCGCCCCTGCTTCGCCACTGATTGCGCCGGCGCGCCGGGCCTCGCTGCCGAATGACCCGCCGGCATTCAGCCGCCAGACCGACCCGGGACGATAGTCGACGTTGGCCAGCACGATGTCGCGACCAAACGCCGTATTCTCGCTGATGCCGTCGCGATTCAGGTCCACCGGCTCGCGATTCCCGTGCGCGCCGATTACGCTCAGCCCGAAAGAACTCAGCTCGCTCCCCAGATAAGCCGAAATGTCGTTACCGTAGCTGCGCCGGGTCCACGCCCCCTTCGCCTCCAGCGGCCGCACCGGCTGCAGCAGCCGGATGTTCACCGCCCCGGCCATCGCATCACTCCCCCAGATTGAACCCGACGCGCCCTTGGTCACCTCGAGCCGGTCAATAAACTCGACCGGCAGAATGTCGAGGATATAGCGCGAGGCCAGATTCGAAAACACCGGCAGCCC
>Ga0101944_10002840_pt1 | contig 26325 bp, 25 predicted proteins | sample DewCreD2012metaG_FD_75245 | JGI IMG/M metagenome (GOLD analysis project Ga0101944, IMG submission 75245) | Hot spring sediment bacterial and archeal communities from British Columbia, Canada, to study Microbial Dark Matter (Phase II) - Dewar... ... | reverse complement strand
GCGCCGCCGCGTGCTGCCCGTGATGCAGCAACGGGGGCGATCGTTGCCTGGATCGTCGACGACACCGGGATTCCAAAGAAGGGCCGGCACTCGGTCGGCGTGGCGCGGCAGTCCTGCGGCCAGCTGGGCAGGCAGGACAGTTGCCAGGTGCCGGTCAGCCTGAGCGTGGCGGTGCGCGAGGTGAGCCTGCCGCTCGGCTGGCGGCGGCCGGGCTGGCTCATGCGCGGGCGCTGGCGCGGGATGGACTGGCGATGGAGGAGAGTTTTCGGTGTGATTCGTGCCGGGAGCAGTTGCATGATTTACACAGACACCGAGAGGAGGCGCGGGCTTTGTGGCGGCGAGAGAAGCCCGAATGCGTGCCCGTGGCCTTGGATCCGGCAAACACGGGTTGGGATGAGCGGTCGGTTCGCCTGTCTTTTCAGGCGGGTTCAGCCGAACCGGAAGTGTGATCATCCAGTGCGGGTTTCTGACGTGAGGAAGCGGGGAAACATCCAAGGGAGTTTCCCCGTAGGGGTGCACTGGACCGCTTGTTGCGCGGGCTGGCAGCCCGTGTCACGTGCGGCTCACTCTGGCGCCAGGCGGCCTTCACTTGCAGCACGAAAACCGCTGCCGGGTGCGGCCCTGATCATCTGCTTTGTTGTCGCGCAAGGTCATCGTGGTCTTCTCGAGCCGCAGCCCCGACCGCGGCTGCGGCCGCCGGGAGCTGTGGCGCCCTTGCGATAAGATTGTGGCATGACGCAGCCAGCGCGGCGGGGGGCTGGCCAGGAGCAGCGAAGCTGATACGGAGTGGGTCCGGGGGAGTCAGAAGTCCCGGGCAGCGGTTCAATTCGATTCGAGGGAGACGGGCCACGGAATGCGCCTAGAGAAAGGACGTTTGCTGCCGCCACTGGATGAAGTCCGGCACTGGGCGGTTGTCATCTTCCTGGTCAGTCTTGTAGTCCGGGCCGGATACGCTTTGCTGGACAATGGAAGACTCTGGGAGCCGGTCATCGTCGAAGCCGCCAACATTGCCCGGAGCCTGGCGCGGAAGGGACAGTTCGCCGACGCTTTCATGGACGGGTCAGGACCGACGGCGCACACGACACCCGTGTACCCGCTGGTGATGTCCGGGTTGCTGAAAATCTTCGGCGAAGGCGCAGCCGGATATGTGGCGATCCGGCTTCTGACCATCGCGAGCGCATCGCTCTGTTATGCGCTGTTGCCTCTGCTGGCGGCCGGGTTCGGTTTTCCCGCCGCCGCGGGCGTAATTGGCGAATTCATCGGCGCACTTCTGCCTTACGGGAGAGTGGAGACTGAGGCATACTTCGAGAATGTCCCAGCCACAGCGCTTTTTCTTGGGTTCTGGCTGCTGTTGGAAAAGCAGGCGGAGCGGAGGGGCGCGAGTCGCAGCACATGGCTCCTTGTGGGATGCGCGGCAGGGTTTATCATGCTGAGCGGCAGCAGCTTCATCCTGGCCACAGCGCTGGTCTGCCTGCGCGCATGGCATCTCTACTCTCCGCGCAGGAAAGCTCTTCACCTGGTGGTACTGGTCTGCGGGGCGGTCCTGGTGATCTTTCCCTGAGTTTTGCGGAACTACATGACGTTCGGCCGCCTGATCTCGTTCCGATCGAATTTTTGGCTCGAGATGGCGGTCTCCAATCAGGAAGGTGCGTCGCCCGTGCTCGAAGTCAACGCTTTTCGGGGGCTGTTTCGAAAGGTCCATCCCAGCAACAGGCCAGCCGAGCGTGAGCTGTACCGGTCGGTTGGCGAGGTGGAATACATGGCTCTGAAGAAAAAACAGGCCGTGCATTGGATCAGCAACCACAAGTGGGAATTCATGCGCCTGTCTCTTCAGAGAGCATTCGCCTTCTGGCTTTATCACCGTGAATACCTGTCGATTACGGTTCTAATCTGGGTGATGATGGCGGTTGCCGTTTTCGGATTTTTCTGCGGGCTGAAAGACAGATCGTAATTCCGGAAAAGGCTCTTGATGGTGATGCTGCTGGCATCCGTAGGGTCGGTTTACGTCTTCGTGGAGGTCAGCATGCGCTACAGATACCCGGTGCACATTCTTTCGTTGATCTGCCTCGGGAATGCCGTTCTGGTACTGGCGGGGCGGGCCGCGGGATGGGCGGTTCCGCGGCGGGCATGGAGGTTTTGAGGCCCGCGATCGGGAAGGGCCTACTTCGCGGGAGATGGCCGGACACAAGGCGGTGTTCTGGTGGTCTCATTCTTGAGACAGCCTCCCGGTGAGGCCGGAAAGCCAAACCATCCGAGAAGGCCTGCCAGGGCGTTCTTCCCTTTGTGCGGTTGTCCTGGTGGACGCGCTCGCGATTATGGAGCACCAGGCACCGGTCCAGATCGGCCTGGATCTCGTCAGAATTTCGTCGAAAGTTTTGCGGAAACCCACGGTGAAAAACTCTTCCTTGAGGGTGCGGTGGGAGCGTTCGCCGAAGCCGTTGGTCTCCGGCGGGCGGACTTCGGTGCGGCGGCGCTCGATCTGGTTGAGCAGGTCGCTGAAAAAAGCCCGCGCAGAGCCGAAAATTTTCCTGGTCTCCGATTTCCGCCCAATTGGAAGCCTTGGGAACGGATCGCCCCCCCTGCCCACTCGCCCTCCCGCGGCCGTTGGGAGGCCGCCGGAAGAATCCTCCCGCTCTCTTCAGGCAGTCGCCGCCATCAGGTTCCTCATCCTCACCAGGTTGTATGCGGCTGCCGCCAGCGTGAACAGCCATCCCACCTTCTCCCTCCCCCTCAGCTTCACCTTCCTCAGCCCTGCCACCACCTTCGCCCACCCGAAGGAATCCTCCACCAGCTTCCGCCTCCGCTGGTTTACCCGATAGCCCTCATGCTTCGTCGTCCGCCCATCCACCGCGCTGCGCCGCCCGCTCCCGTTCTGCGCCTCGTGCGGCGTCACGTTCAGGTCCTTCATCTGCTCCACAAACTCCTGCGTGTCGTAGCCCCGGTCCGCCCCCAGCGTCACCCGGTACGTCCCTCCGGGTCTCTCTCGCCATTTACTCCGCCGCTTCCCGCTCCGCCCATCCGCGGGCTTTGGTCATCCGCACGTTCACGAACAGCCCTCGTCCGTTGTTTCAGATCATTCAGATAGTTGTGGCCGTGGACGAACTTCACCACGGCGCCCGCCTGAGGGATGGGCCGTCCGGTGTGGCTCTTCACCTCGATGAGCAGGTTCGTCATGTGCGGATCCGCGCGAAGCGGCAACAGGAGCAGCGGGGCCAGCATCACGAGCCGCAATCGAGCGCCCATGCTTTCGTTGAAAGCCCGCCGCACTGCCAGCGGTCCGCTCGTTCCCCAAGATGGCCCGTTCAATGGAGATCGGGAGCCGCTGGCCGTCTCGATTTGCGAATCGATTCTCATTGAGAATACCATTGCGGTATCATCACCATGAGAACGACCTGCTTACTCCTCCGTATATGGGCGACTCTGACGCTCGCCTTCGGCGTGAGCGCCCAAGAGGCAAGTCTCTCAGGCCGTGTTACCGATCCGGACGGCCGGTCCGTGGCTGGAGCGCGCGTGACCGTTATGCAGCCGACCACCGGCTGGTCCGCGGAGCGTACGACAGACGCCGCAGGGAACTATTTTTTCTCCGGGTTGCGCGTCGGCCGCTACAGCGTGAGTGTCGCAGTTGGCAGCGGGCTACAACCAATCGAAAAGACAGTGACCTTGACGGTAGGTGACCGCCTCATCGCGGACTTCGAACTGTCTCTCGAGCAGCAGAAGGTTGCCGTAGAAGTGCGGGACTCGGCGCTGATCGTGAATCGGGATAATGCAGCAGTGTCGACCCTCTTTACGCGCGAGCTGATCCAGAATCTGCCGCTGAATGGACGCAGCTTTCAATCGTTGCTCGAATTGACTCCGGGCGTGGTTATGGCACCGGCAAGCATCAGCAATCCCGGTCAGTTCGCCATCAACGGGCAGCGCACAAACGCCAACTACTTCATGGTGGACGGCGTGAGCGCCAACGTCGCCGCCAGCGCCTCGGCGACTTTTACGCAACAGGCGGCAGGAACATTGCCGGCTCTGACAATTCTTGGCACGTCCAGCGGTCTCGTGTCCATCGACGCCCTACAGGAATTCCGGGTGACAACGTCCAGTTATTCTGCCGAGTACGGCAGAACGCCCGGGGGCCAGATCATGCTGGCGACTCGGAGCGGAACCAACCGTTATTCCGGGTCGCTGTACAACTATTTCAGGAATGAGAAGTTGGATGCGAACGACTGGTTCGCCAACCGGAACCAGATTCCAAGACAGCCGCTGCGGCAGAACAATTATGGAGCAGTTTTCGGCGGTCCGGTCATCATTCCAAAACTTTATTCCGGCCGCGACCGGACGTTTTTCTTCTTCTCACACGAGGGACTCAGGCTTCGGCAGCCGCAGGCTGCGCTGCGGAATTTCCTGGTTCCGTCGCAGGAAGCGCGTCAGAGAGCTCAGGGGGCGGCCAGGGTGGTTCTGGAAGCCTTTCCGTTGCCAAATGCTCCGTTGCTGCCCTCGGACCGGCCGGATCCCAACCTGGGCAGGTACATCGCTGGAACGTCGAATCCGAGTTCGTTCGCTGGCATCAGCGCCCGTTTCGACCATCGATTCTCAAACCGGGTCACAGCGTTCTTCCGCTGGAACTCAGCTCCGTCCGAATCGGGCTCCTGGGTTTTCGCCAATCAGAACAACCACAACGAAATCAACACGGCTACGGCGACGGGCGCCCTCACCTGGGCCCTCTCGGCAGCCTTGGCCTCCGACCTGCGCGTCAACTGGAGCGGCAGCGACGGGCGTTTCGAATTTATCGGACGGGAAATCGACGGAGCGAAGCTGCCGCCCGATTCGCTTCTGTTCGGACCGAATATTCCCAGAGAAACATCCTCTGTGACGCTGAACCTGCTGCCCTCGCCAAACACGCTGAGCCTGAGCCAGGGAAGGACTCTCGGCAACGATCAACGGCAGTGGAACATCGTCGAGACCGTTTCATGGTATCGCTCAGGCCACAATCTGAAATTCGGCTTCGACCACCGAAGGCTTGCCCCCGCCGTGCGGGCCCGCTCGATCGGAGTCACTCATGCCTTCACAACGCGCACCGGTTCCAACGGAGTGACCGACCTGCTCGAGACCGGACGGGTGAACGTATCGATCCAGGCGCTGGCCCCTGTCACGCACTTCAGGATCCACAATTTTTCAGTTTTCCTGCAGGACACTTGGCGGGTCAGGCCGCGTCTGACGCTGAATTACGGGGTGCGATACGAGCTGAACCCTCCCCCGTCCGGCCGCCTGCTGCCGTACCGGCTGGATCAGGTGCGCGACCCGCTCACCGCGAGGCTCGCCCCCCCAAATACGCGCCTGTACGAAACGCAATGGTTGAACTTCGCCCCGCGGGCAGGCCTGGCCCTGCAACTCAACAGCCGCGGCGACTTCGTTCTGCGTACCGGCGGCGGGGTGTTTTATGATCTCGGCAATGGCCCGGCGCTCCAGGGCTATACCAGCTTCCCCTACAACTCGGTCCGCAACCTCACGGGCGAACTCTGGCCCGTGCCGCATGAAAGAATTCAGCCTGCCCCGTTCAACCAGGACCCGCCATATGCGTCTACCTTCCGGCTGATGGATCCCAACATCCGTCTTCCTTACACCATTCACTGGAATGTCACGCTGGAAAAAGCCATCGGCACGGACCACATCGTTTCGCTCGCTTATGTGGGATCGCGCGGCGAGCGGTTGTTGCGGACAGAGCTGCTGCGCAACATGTCGGCCTCGGGCCAGCCCGTCATTCCGGTGATTAACCCCGAGCTCTTCGCTCCCACAAGCTCCGTCTTCATCACGAGGAACGAGGCCAGACAACGCTACCACTCTCTGCAGGCGCAATTCCAGCAGCGGATGGGGCGGGGGCTGGATGTGCTGGCAAGCTACACCTGGTCTCGTGCAGTGGACAACATGTCCGACGAGGCGACGGCCGGACTCCCGGTCACCGGGATCGGATCCTTCAACACGGACCTGGACCGCGAATTCGCTGCTGCGGATTTCGACGTTCGACACACGTTCACCGGCGGCTTCACGTGGAAGCTCCCATCTCCGGCGGTTCGCTGGCGGCTCCTTGCTGGCGGGTGGAGTTTGCAGGGCATTGTTCGGGCAAGGACCGGCTTCCCGTTTCATGTCATCACGCAGGTCGTCGATCCCCTGAACTTCGGCTCGAACCGGCGCGTCGACTACCTGGGCGGACCGAACTGGATCGATGATCCCGCAGCTCCGCGGGGTAGCAGGCTGAATCCGGCGGCCTTCCGCATCCCGCCCGAGAGCGGTCGCCTCGGCACGCTGGGACGCAACTCCCTGCGCGGTTTTGGCGTGCACCAGTGGGACTTGTCCGTGCGCCGGGAATTCCCGCTCTCCGAGAATGCCTCGCTCCAGTTCAGGGCCGAGGCGTTCAATGTAGCCAATCATCCCAACTTCGGGCTGCCGAATCGAAGTCTGAATTCGTTTCCTGATCCCTTTTTCGGGCAGCCCACTCAGATGCTTGGCCGTAGCCTCGGCGCGGGCGGCACGGCCGGCGGTCTGAGCCCGCTTTATCAGGTGGGCGGACCGCGCAGCTTTCAGCTAAGCCTGCGGGCGCAGTTTTGATGCGAACTCGTCCTGTAGCACCCGAGGAGGAAATGCGAATGAGATTGCATCCGCTTGCGATTGTCGTCGTTCTGTTGTTCACCCCCGCAGCGTACTCCGCGGACGGAGAGGAGACCCTTCTCTTTTTCCGAGGGGAGAACGGTAAATTTGGTTACATTAATCTGAAAAATGAGGTGGTGATCCCTCCCCAATTCGAGAATACGTCCGGGTTCCACAACGGTTTCGCCGCCGTGGCTGTCGAAGGAAAGTATGGATTCATTGTTAAGAGCGGCAAATTCGTCATCCCTCCCCGCTACGACTTCGTCTGGCGTTTTGACGAGGGGATGGCCCCTTTCCGGTCGGGAAGGCTTTGGGGCTACATCAATACATCGGGCGAGGTCGTGATCGAACCGCGGTATGATGCGGCCGAGAGGTTCAGCGAAGGGCTCGCGGCTGTGAAAAAGGACGGTTTGTACGGATTTGTGGACAGGAGTGGCAAGCTCGTCATTCCACACAAATATGACAAAGTAACGCCCTTTTCCGGCGGCGCCTGCCAGGCGCACTGGCGCGGCAAACACATCTGGCTGGCGAGCGACGGGCGGGAAATCCGGGTGCTGGATTGACTTCTTGTGCGCGCTTGCTTCTGAAAGTAGTGGCCGCGCTTGCCGTCATCGCGTCTGTTCGCGCCAGCGGGCCGCCGGTCAAGGCCGATTCCTGCTTTCCCGTCGAAGGGCTCCCGACTGAGGACAGGCTCGAGGCCGAGGAACTGTTTCTCAGGATCCTTGACTCGGAAGGCTTGTATACGGTGGTCGGGGGAATCAAGCCGGCAAGTAGCGGTTTCGTGCGCTTCGTCCTGGATGCCGGGGCCGAGTCGCTGGAACCGGTGGACCGGGCACGCCGTCTTCTCGCGACCTTCCGTTGTGGAGATCTCGTTTTCGCTACGGTGCACCACTTCCGGAGGATTTACGGTCAAGAAGGGATGGGAAAAGGGAAACGCCACTATGAAGGCATCGTCTTCGCAGTCGAGCCGCTGCGGCGGCTTGTACGGCTCCATGAACGCGAGTTCGCCCTGCTGGGCGTGAGTCCGCACTCGCACCCAATGGAGGTGCTCATGGCGGTCGAGTACGCCAACGAGCCCGGACGATGGCGTGGTTACGGGCGGCTGTTCGGATTCCCGCCGGCTGCGGTGGCATTCTTCGTTGAAGCTGGCAGCCTTCAGCAGAGCTCAGGCGTGTTTGTGAAACGGCGGTTCGTCTCCCTTCCGACCTTCGAACGCCCGGATCGCGGCGTCGTTTACGCGGTGGCGGAAGACGCCGGGGAGTCAGAGGACGACCTGCGCTTGCGGCGGGCCGTCGAGGGCGCGCTGGCCGACTACAAGGCCCGCCGAGAACGTTACATCGGACCTGGCAAGCAAGGCGTGACAAGGCTCCTGCGCGACTGGTTTTGCAGAGGAAAAAAGCTGTGCTCGCTTCCGGCCGCACCCGCCAACTAGTATTACTGGGTCATAAACTTGCGGCTCCACAAATAGGGCAGCCGGAAAGCTGGCTGAGATGGGCCTTCGCCACCTTCTGCCGCAGGCTCGCGATCGAGTGCGGATCAGCCCGGCGGCCGTGGCCCGGCTCCGCCCCGCGGCTGCCAGGTCTCCGGCCGCGGCGGCGCACGGAGCTCCAGCTGGCCTGCAAGGGCCGAGGGGGAAAATCGGCTCCTCTCGGCCACCAAGAACCCATACGCCGCAGTGCAGAGTGTCACGTGATGGTGAAACCCACGCCACGAGCGGCCTTCGAAATGGCCCAGCCCCAGCTCCTGCTTCAGCTCCAGGCAGTCCCGCTCCACAATCCAGCGGTGTTTGGCCAGCTCGACCAGCTTCTTCAGCGGTGTCCCGGCGGGCAGATTCGACAGCCAGTATCTGGCGGGCTCTTGCGCACCTCGCGGCCATTCCGCCAGCAGCCAGTGCCCGCCGTGAGGCTCGCTGCGCCAGCAGTCCCGGTGCGCCGGCCGCACCCGCACCGCCCAGAATCCTGACTGCAGCCAGCCTCGCCCGCCCTCCCGCCAGCGCACCGTCCGGAACGCCTTCTGTCCTGCCTCGCGCACCAGCTCGCGCATCTGACCTGCTCCCCGGAAACTCGGCCAGCGATCATTCGGAGAGCCCTCGAATAAAGAGCGAAGAGGAGCAATCCATGAAGCGAAGCCGATACCCTTCAAGGGCAGATGATCGAGGCCGTCAAGCAGATGGAGGCTGGGCGGCCGGCGCGGGGTGTCGCGCGGGAGCTGGGCGTGACCGACCAGACGCTGGACAACTGGCGGAGCCGGTACAGCGGAATGGAGGCAAGCGAGGCGCGGCGTCTGCGTGCGCTGGAAGAGGAGAACCGGCGGCTAAAGACGCTGGTGGCCGAACTCAGCCTGGACAAGGAAGCGCTGAAGGCGGTGATCCGAAAAAACGGGGGGAGCTTGTGAGCGCGCGCAGGGACGTGGCGTTCGTATTGGCCGAATACGGACTGAGCGAACGCCAGGCTTGCAAGGTCCTCGATGTGGACCGGAGCAGTGTTCGCTATGAAGCTCGTCCCGATCGGAACGGCGAAGTGCGGTTGCGGCTGAAGCGGCCGGCGCCGGCAGGTTTGCCGCTGCGGACCGCGAACGAAGAATGGGCGCTGGACTTTTTGAGCGACGCGGTGGCTGGTGGCGGACGGATCCGGATTCTGACGGTGCTGGACGGGTACACGCGGCAGTGTCCGGGGCTCGAAGTCGGGGCCAGCATCGGCAGCCGGAGAGTGACGCGGACGCTGGAGCGGATGATCGCCAGGTGGGGAGCGCCGAAGCGGCTGCGGTGTGACAACGGACCGGAATTCACGAGCCGGCATTTTCTGGCCTGGTGCGAGAGGCAGGGCATCGAGGCCGTCCACATTCAGCCGGGGCGGCCGATGCACAACGGTTATCTGGAAAGCTTCAACGGCCGGCTGCGCGACGAGTGCCTGAATGCGAACTGGTTCACGAGCCTGGCGGAGGCGAAGGAGAAGGAGAAGATCGAGGCGTGGAGAAAGGAGTACAACACCGAGAGGCCGCATAGCAGTCTGGGGTATCGCACGCCGGAGGAGTTTGCGCGGCAGTGCTCAGAGCCCACCAGCAGGATGGAAGCCATCCCGCCGGGCCGCCCGTTGGAGTGGATGGATCGCACGCCGGTGCTCGCCGGCAAGGGTACGCCGATGGCCGTGCCCTGAGGGCGCGGCGCGCCGCCATGCAGGAAAAAGATCACGCGACGGGCGGCTCCGGCGGGATGGCAGGACAGGTAGAATGAAACCCGGCTTTCCACATTACGCCTGGCAGAGAAAAAGGGGGGCAGGTCACAGCCTGCGGGACGTCCCTCTGGTGCACGAATTCCCGTTCAATTGACAAAGCGGTTACTTTGCTAGAACCTCTTGGACTTGACCGGATCTGCGGTCCGGCGTGTTGATTATCGTGGCGCGGCGCGCTTGGCCAGAAGAACCCCATGGGCGCTCTCGGCGGCGGCCTTGACCAATGCGGCCATTTTGGGGTGTTCGGGAACGATGTCCGGGGGGAAGCCCGCCTCCACCAAGCTGGCCGTCATGACAGGACCAACCGAGGCAATGGCGCAGTGACGTCGAAGGGAGTGGGCGGTCTCCCGCGCAAGGCCCATATCGGCGGCAACCTGAAAGAGATGGTCAAGCTGAATGGACGAAGTGAATAGCACGACGTCCACTTCGAACTTCGCCAGTCGCCGGACGGCCTCGCGGAGTGGCTCGAGGTCATCGGGCAACGCCCACCGGTAGACGACAATGGGGAAGACTGTCGCGCCCAGCCGCTCGAGCGCAGCATACAGATCGGGATTCGGGCGGCCGTACTCTTGGACCGCGACATTGCGCTCGGGGCGGTGTGCGACGGAGGCGACGATTTCGCGCCAGGTGTTGGGTTCTGGAACCACGATCGCAGGGCGCAAGCCAAGCTCGCGCAGAACCGGAATGGGTTTCGGACCGCGCGCCACTAATGTGACCTTGCCCAGCGCCGCCGACAGACGCCCGAGGCCAGCGGTTGCCGCGACTTGATCCCGCAGAAAGGCGAGCCCTGTACCGGTCATGAAAATGACCATGTCGAAGCAGCCGTGTTCGAGTTGCTCGAGAAACTGAGTGGCTTGCTCCGAGCTCTCAACGGAGCGTTCGGCGACCGAGGGCGCAACAAAGGGAACGCCGCCGGCCCGAATAATCAGAGCTTCCATCTCTTTGGCGCGGCGGCTTTCCAGACTCAATACACGAAGACCGGCAAACGGCATGAAGCGAATCGACGAAGTCCTTTCAGTATGGTGCAACTGGGCGCAGTGGCGGCCGAAACGGGGAGCTAAAAGCGATAACTGGCCTCAAAGTAACCAAAGGCGGCATTGGAGCCACGAGGGTACAAGGCGCGAATGACGGCGCGGCCTTGCGCGAAGCCCATGTAGGGCGCGACGGTGAGCCGTGGATGGAGGCGCAACTCGACGCCCGTGTCGTAGAGATTGGCCAGCGATCGGGCGCCTCCGGTGGGCCGGCCGATGTAGCCGAAGCTCCAGGGCTGGAAGGCGCCGCCGCCTGCGTACCACAGGTCGTTGGGCGCGGTTTGACGCAATGCGTGAAATTCGCTGACGATGGTGAGCTTGACGTGCGGCCGCAGCGTCAGCATGCCAAACATTTCTTGATTGTTCATCATGTTGAAAAAGGGCATTTTGGCGAAAGGCCGGGGTGTGGGCAGAACCTGGAAGAAGGTGCCGTGCAAAGAATCATTCGGCGTGTTGTCGCCTGAGCCTCGGTAGAAGCCGGCACGGATCCATGGTTTCCATCGCGGCCACGCGGCGGGCTGAAAACCGGCCTCCAGATCTACGGCGTAGGCGCGATGATGCTGGTTTCCCCAGGCTCCAGTTTGCGCCGCCCCCCAGATCAGCAGGTCCACAGCGCCCGCGGGCGACGCGAAGGCGTGGAGACTATGCCCACCGAACGTGCCGATTGTGATGTTGCCCCGGTCGGCAGTCCGAATCGCAGCGGGCCGCGGATCCACTTTCAGGACGTCGCGAAAGTCGTAGTAGAGCAGTGCGAAGGCGCGCGTTTCAGCGCTGTGTTTGCCCTGGCCCCAGGGGCGCGTGATGGAAGCATAGCCGAAGGCTGTGTTCAACCATCCCCAACCGTCGGTCTGAAAGACGCCGCGCGTCGGCACGGCGCCGACGAAGGTAACGTTGCCCCAGGGCTTTGAGTACGAGTAGTGCACTCCGTCAAAGCTTCGGCCGACGTGCGTCCAGCCAAAGTTTCCGAGCAGCCGCTGATTGACGCGAGCGGTTTTGACGGTCGCCAGGGCGGCATTCTTGGGCGCCAGTTCGCTGCCGTCGAGGAACTCAAACCTGCCGAGCTTCAACTGGTGCGCACGGCTGGCGCCAAACTGCGTGATGCGCACGTAGAGCTGTTTGGGAAACACCATGGCGGCGTTTCGACTGCGGCCGTTGGTGAGGAAATAATTCGCACCCAATCCAAGAGCACCTTGTGGCGCGGGCGCCACGGGGTTCGCCGGCAATCCGAGCACCAGAGGCAGAGCGAATTCCGCGTTCCAGTCCCATCGGTCCTTGCTTTGCGACCAGCCGAAACGCAGGATGTTTCCGGAGTAGGCATAGCGATCGTCGCCGGAGGCGGGCGTAAACCAGTCCCACGCCTCCAGGCGAGTCCGGAGGTTGGCGTTGAAGACCACGCTTCCGAAGCGCGCCAGGGGCGGTAAAGGGGCCGGCGTGGGTGCGGCCGCGGGACGTGCGGGCTCAGCGGGCGCTGGAGTGGCCACGGCGGCGTTCTGCGCGTGCGCACGCACGAGGCTCAAAAAAACTAGGCTTGGGCAGAAACCATGTTTCACGAACACTTCTCCTTTGGGCGCGCGGGTGGCGCGCCACACCTTAGAGGTTGCGATTTGGAGCCGGCGGACACGGCCGTTTGTCAGATGCGCAGCGTCCAAGCTAGGCGGGGCGAGCAGCCGCTTCGTGGCGAAACTGTCTGCTGTGGTGTTCGAGAAAACGCAGGATTTCACTGCGCATCTCGAAATAGGCAGGGTCATCCACCAGGTCCTCGGGGTGGCGCGGACGCGGCAGCCTTACCTGGATTTCACGGCCGACGCGAGACTCCGGACCGTCCGTCATCAAAAGGATACGGTCCGACAAAAACAGCGCCTCGTCGATGTCATGTGTGACCAGGATAGCGGTCTTGCGGTCCTTCTCCCACAAGCGGAGCACCAATTCCTGCAACTCGCGACGCGTGATGGAATCCAGCATCCCGAAGGGCTCATCCAGCAGCAGGTATCTAGGCTCAAGGGAGAAAGCGCGCGCGATGGCGATGCGCTGTTGCGTGCCCAGGGAGAGCTCTCCTGGCAGCTGGCGCTCGAACTCTTCGACGCCGAACAGGGCCATGTACTTGCGCGCCAACTCCAGCTGACGCTTGCGCGGCCAGCGGTGATGTGCTTGGCACACGGCCAGCAGCACGTTATCGAGCGCGCTCATCCAGGGCAGCAGAGAGGGTGATTGAAAAACCAAGGCGCGGTCCAGCCCGGGTCCATCGATTTCCCGGCCGTCGACGATCACACCGCCTTCGGTGGGTTCCAGCAGGCCGGCCACGATCGCCAACACGGTGGATTTGCCGCAGCCGGAGTGCCCCAACAGGGAAACAAACTCCCCTGGCTGGATCACGGCGCGGAAATCCTTGACCACGGTATGCCATCCCGACGGCGTCAAAAAGGACTTTGTCAACGAGGAGATTTCAAGTGGACGGATCAAGGACGCACCTCCGCAGGGGCCGATTCCGCCGGTCGAGCCACGCGTGGCGCGTGAGGCGCTGGGCCACGGCTGCCGGCCACCAGAAACTCAGTCACGCGCGCACGCACTTTCACGGCCTGTTCGTCTTGCAATAATGCTTTGGCGGAACGAGGTCGGGAGAGCGGGACCGGCACGGCTGCGCTTAGTGCGGCCCCGGGTCCCCGGCCCAACGCGAGAATGCGATCGCTGAGCAACACGGCTTCGTCGACGGAATTGGTGATCATCAAAGCCGTGACTCGGGGCGTCCGGGCCTGGCACAAGGCGGCGAGCTCCTGCTGCAAGGTGGCGCGCGTCAGCGCGTCCAGCGCTCCAAAGGGTTCGTCGAGGAAGATGATGCGGGGTTCGACTGCGAAGGCCCTGGCGATGGCCACGCGCTGTCGCATGCCGCCGGACAGCTGGCTGGGACGTTTCGCCAGCGCCGCCTTAAGCCCCACTTTTTCGAGATAGAGCATTGCCTGGTCGCGCCGGCGCGAGGCCGGCCAATCAGGAAAAGCGCTCTCCACGGCCAGCTCGACGTTGGCGAGGGCGTTCAGCCACGGCAATAACGAGTAATTCTGAAAGACGATCGCCGCGCCGCGCGGGAACTCGCTCACGCACTGCCCGTCGATGGTCACGGTGCCGCTTGTAGGCTCTAGGAGTCCTGCGGCGAGCTTCAGCAATGTGGTCTTGCCAGAGGCCGACACTCCGACGATGGAGACGAATTCGCCTTCCTCGATGGCGAGATTCACGCCTGCCAGCACGCGCCGTGCCCCATAGTCCTTGGAGACGTTCTTGAGTTCAATCAACGCCATGGGTTGTCAAGCCGCCTTCAGTTTTGCCTCCGCCACGCCCATCAGCCGGTCTAGGCAGAAGCCCACGATGCCTATGGTGAGTATGCACAGCAGAATATGGGAATAAATGAGGCTGTTGTACTCTTGCCAGAGAAAGCCTCCGATTCCAGGCGTTCCTGTCAGCATTTCTGAGGCCACGATTACCAGCCAAGCGAGTCCGAGACTGATGCGATAGCCGGTGAACATATGCGGCAATGTGGCCGGCAGGAGCACTTTGGTGAAGCGTTTCCAGGTTCCGAGGCGCAGCACCCGCGCGACGTTCAAGTAATCCTGCGGCACTGAGCGCACCCCCTGCATAGTGTTGATCACGGTGGGCCACATGGAGCACAGCGCAATGGTGAACAAGGCGGCGGGCTCCGACTGGCGGAACAAAACCAAGCCTAGCGGCAACCAAGCCATGGGCGAGATGGGCCGCAGCAGTTGGATCACAGGGTCGAACATTCGGGCGAGCAGCTGCGAGCTTCCCAACAGGAAGCCCAAGGGCGTGCCGACCAGCACGGCGATGAGAAATCCTTTGCCAACGCGTAGGAGGCTGTAGGAGGCCATGCGCAAAATGCCCTGGTCCATCTCGCCGCGTTTTTCCCAGGGAGCGACGATGTAGGGTTTGCTCTCCTCCCAGGTTTTGAGTGGCGACGGAAGATCCGCCGCCACGGTAGAGCTCAGGAACGCCCACAGGCCGACCAACACAGCTGCTCCGACCAATGAAAGAGCGAAGTTCTGGAGTTTTGCGCGCATGCTCGTTCATCCTTGAAGGTTGTGAATGGCGAAGCTCTTGGCGTAGGACTCGGCGTTTTTGGGATCGAAGACGCCCTCGGCAAGTTTGACGGGCTGCCAGTCCTGCGCGGTGACTTTGATGCCCAGCTCTTTCATCGCCGCGCTGTATAGATCCGGCCTCAGCACACGTTCGCTCAGGCCCTTGTAATCGGGCGTTCCCTTGACCATGCCCCAGCGCCGGAACTGGGTCAGCCACCAGACCCCATAAGTGCGGGACGGATAGTTGCAGTGGCGGCTGGAGAAACTCATGTAGCAGGGATCGTGTTCCTTGCGGCCGTCGCCGTAGTCGTACTTTCCCTGGAGCCGGTCGAGAATGATTTCTTTCGGGCAATTGATGTAGGCGGGTCTGGCGATGATCTCGGCGACTTTGGGCCGGTTCTCCATTTTGTCAAGGTACTCGCTGGCCAAGTGCAGCGCCTTGAGGATAGCGATGACGGTTTTGGGATTTTTTGTGGCAAATTCCTCGGTGAAGGCACAGACCTTCTCTGGGTGGTCCGGCCACATGGCCTGGGTTGTAGTGACCGTGTAGCCGACGCCGTCGGCGATGGCGCGCAGGTTCCAGGGCTCACCCACGCAGAAGCCATCCATTTTGCCGACTTTCATGTTGGCAACCATTTGCGGCGGCGGGATCGTGATCAAATTGACGTCTTTATCCGGATGGATCCCGCCCGACGCCAGCCAATAGCGGATCCACATGGCGTGGGTGCCGGGAGGGAAGGTCATGGCGAACGTGAGGGGATCGCCTTTGGCTTTCGCTTCCTGGACAAACGGCTTCAGATCCCGGGCCGTTTTCACCTTGCCCTTGAACTTGTTCGACAGGCTGATGGCCTGTCCGTTGCGGTTAAGCAGCCAGGGCACCACGACAGGCTTCACTGGCGATCCGAGCAAGCCCATCGTGGAGGCAAAGGGCATCCCCAGCAGCATGTGCGTGGCCTGGTTTTCGCCCAGCGAGAGCTTGTCGCGAATTACCGCCCATGAGGCCTCTCTTGAGATCACCGATCGAATTCCGAACTGCCGGAAATAGCCGAGCTCGTGCGCCATGACGATGGGTGCACAGTCCGTGAGCGCGATGATGCCGAAGCGGATGTCCCGCGTCTCGGGAGCATCGCTGGCGTATGCGGCGCCCACCCAACCCTTGGGTAAGCCGGACATCAGGCTGGCCAGTGGCGTGGACGCCGCGGCGGATTTCACAAAGCGTCTGCGTGTGAGTTTCATCTCCTGATCTCCGTTCAAGAAAATCAAGTGCGTGGGAAACGGCCCTCGGCAGCAAGCCAGGAAACGGGCCTAGCGACAGGCAACATTCATGATTCAGGTTCGAAGCAGATGTAGAGAATTCCGTTTTCGACGCGCGTCGGATAGGTGCGCAGGAAGTCTGGCTGCGAGGCGAGCACCGGAGCGCCGGTCTCCAGGTCGAACCGCTGTCCGTGCAGGGGGCACACCACAGTGGTGCCCGAGACAATTCCGTCACACAACGGACCCCCTTTGTGGGGGCAAGCATTGTCGATGGTCAAGAAGCGCCCGTTGAGATTGAAGACCGCTACTTGGCGTGAGCCGGCTATCACCAAACGTCCCTCGCGAGGAGGAACATTCATTGCCTCGGTGACGGGCGTCCACCGCCGAGTCCTCGTTGTGTTCATTTGAGCGCCGCCTCCGGAACCTCGATTTGTATGAATTGCGTGGGATGCACGGGTTGTGCGCCCTCCTGCCAAGCGTCTTTCGCCATGGCCTTGGAGCGGGCCAGGCGGTCCAGCAAACCTTGTTTTGCTTCAGGCGAGGCGTAAACCGTCTCTTTTCGGATCTTCTCGATGCCGAGCCGTTCGACGAAATCGTAGGAGCGCTCCAGGTAATTTGCGTTCTCGCGGTAATACTGGAAAAACAGCGCGGCTGCCTCCAGAGCCTCCTCGGCGGTTGCGACAGTGATGAGCAAGTCCGCTTTGCGCACGGTTTTCCCGGCCGCGCCTCCAACGACCACCTGCCAGCCGCCCTCCTGCCCCACAAAACCCAGGTCCTTGACGGTCGCCTCCGCACAATTGCGCGGGCAGCCAGAGACGCCCATCTTGAATTTGTGGGGCGTATAGAGATTCTCGAAACGCCGCTCGAGTTCTATGCCTGTGGCGGTGGAATCCTGCACGCCGAACCGGCAGAACTCGGTGCCGACGCAGGTCTTCACCATGCGGACGCCCTTGGTGTAGGCTTGCCCGGATGGCATTCCGAGGTCCGCCCAAACCTTGGGCAAGTCCGACTTCTTAATACCCAGCAGATCGATGCGCTGGCTTCCGGTGACTTTCACCATGGGGACGTTGTATTTCTCGGCGACATCGGCGATGCGGCGCAACTCGGCGGGCGAGGTCACGCCCCCACGCATACGCGGGACCACGGAAAAGGTCCCGTCCTTCTGGATGTTGGCGTGAACGCGGTCATTGATAAACCGTGCGGAGCGGTCTTCCTCGTGCTCGCCACACCAGACCATGTCGAGCAGATAACTCAACGCCGGCTTGCATACCTCGCAGCCCTTGCGGTTCCCGTAGACGGCCAGAACCTCCTCGACGGACTTCAGGCGCTGGCTTCGGACGATCTCGCGCAGTTGCTCATAGGAGAACGGGAGGCAGGCGCAAAGAGTTGTGCGCGTCTCCTCCTCGAAATCGGGCGCCACGGCTCTCAGCAACTTGCTGCACAGTGGTCCGCAGCTGCCGCATCCGGTGGCTGCTTTGGTGTGTTTTTTGAGTTCAGCCAGCGTCCGGATGCCGTGCTGATGTATAGCGGCGATGATGGCGCCTTTGCGAACGCCGTTGCATCCACAAACAATATCGTTGTCGGCCAGTTCGGCCACTTCGAGGCCCGGGTCCGGGTCGTGCGGGGGGAACAACACTTGTTTCCGCATGCCGCTGAGGTCGGTCCCCTTGCGCAGCCATTCCGTGTAAGCAGTCTCGTCGGACGTATCGCCGACCAGGATCACTCCGTGGAGGCGGCCGTCCTTGAGCAGAATCTTCTTGTAGACGCCGGCGGCGGGGTCTTCGAGCCGCAGCACTTCGACGCCTGGCGTGGTTTCATCGATCGAGCCCGCCGAGAAGATCTCGACACCGGCGATTTTCAACCTGGCTGCGGGAGCAGCGCCGGTAAACGCTTCGCTGCGATCGCCCGTGAGCACACGGGCCAGCACGCGCCCCTGCTCATACAGCGGCGCCACCAGGCCGAAGGTCTGGCCGCGGTGTTCGGTGCACTCCCCCACGGCGTAAATTGCCGGGTCGGAGGTTTCTAGGTAATCGTTGACGACAATTCCGCGGTTGACGGCCAAGCCGGCTTGTTGGGCCAGCTCAATATTCGGACGTATACCCGCGGCGATGACCACCAGCTCCGCTTCAATGTGCCCGCCATCTGCAAAGGCGACTGCCTCAACGCGCCCGTTTCCCAGCAGCGCGGCGGTTTGGCGCGGGAGCAGTACGCGGATTCCAAGCGCTTCCAGCTTGCGTTTCAGATACTCACCGCCGGTGGCGTCCAGCTGGCGCTCCATGAGCACGGAGGACAAGTGGACCACCGTGACGGTACAGCCGCGCAATTGGAGTCCGCGCGCGGCCTCCAGACCCAGCAACCCGCCTCCGATGACAACTGCCCGCAGGCCGGGCCTGGCCTTGGCCAGGAGGGCTTGGGTATCTTCCAGCGTGCGAAAAACATGCACGTTGGCTTTGTCAGCGCCGCCGATAGGCGGAATCCAGGGCCGACTGCCGGTGGCCAAGATCAGTTTGTCGTAGGCCGTCACGCCGCGGGCCTCGTCCACCACACAGCGGCGCTGGCGGTCGATGGCGCAGACCTTCACGCCGAGGCGCGCGCGGATGCCATGATTCTGATACCAGTTCAAATCGTTGAGGATGATCTCCTCGGCGGGGCGTTCTCCGGCCAACACGAGACTGAGCAGGATGCGGTTGTAGTTGCCATGCGGCTCGTCGCCGAAGATCGTGATCTCATAGTCAGCGCCGCGCTTGAGGAGCTGCTCGACGCAAGCGACGCCGGCCATGCCATTGCCGACAACCACCAGTCGGGGCTTCATCGGGCCCCTCCTGCCCGTTCCACGCGGACCGCGCACTGTTTATAGTTGGGCTCCCGTGAAATCGGATCGAAAGCACTCTGGGTGACGTCATTCACGTTGGTCTCAAAGAAATGAAACGGCATAAAGACCTGCCCAGGGGCGACGGTTTCGGTCAGGCGCAATTCGACGCCTCGGACGCGCCCGCGCCGTGACACCAGATCCACGCGGTCATGACTGCGCAAACCCAACGGGTGGGCGTCGCGCGGATTCATTTCCAGCCATGCCCGCGGCGACAGGCGTTCCAAAAGAGGCACTTCCTTGGTTTTGGTGCGCGTGTGCCAGTGCTCCACGGTGCGGCCGGTGTTCAGCACCAGGGGATATTCGGCGCAAGGTTGCTCATGGAACGGTTCCCAGTCCACACACAGCAGACGTGCCCGCCCGTCCGGTGTCGGGAAGCGACCATCGGCATAAAGGCGTGAACCCTCCGAGGGAGTTTCGCCCTCGCGTAGCGGCCACTGCACCGCACCATGAGTTTCGAGCAATTGGTAGCTGATGCCTGAGTAATCGCACAGGCGGCCGCGTGAAACGCGGCGCCACTCATTGAAGGCGTCCTGCGGGCCCTGCCAGCCTGGAAACAACTCGTTTTTACAACCCAGCTTGTCGGCCAGGGCGAGGATGATGTCAAAATCCGAGCGCGCCTCCCCGGGCGGATCAACGGCTTTGTTCACCTTGCTGCAACGACGCTCGGAGTTGGTGTACACTCCCTCCTTTTCGCCCCAAATGGCCGCAGGGAGCACTAAATCCGCCAGTTCGGTGGTGGGTGTGGGGTGATAGCCGTCCTGGACAACACAAAAATCCACGCGGGTCAGTGCTTGTCGTAGGCGCGCCTGATCAGGGAAGGAAACCAATGGGTTCGTGGCGATGATCCACAGCCCGCGGATCTTGCCGGCCAGCGCCGCCTCGATTATGTCCGGATAGGCCAGGCCACGCTCACTGGGAATCCGGGCCACATCGACGCCCCACAATCGCGCGAGTTCGGCGCGCTCGGCCGAGTCTTCGAACTTGCGGTAGCCTGGGAGGCTCGAGGTGCAACTGCTCTCGCGCGATCCCATGGCGTTGCATTGGCCGGTGATGGAGAACGGTGCCGCGCCTGGCCTGCCGATATTGCCGGTCAACAACGCCAGATTGCAGATGGCGTTCACGGTGTCCGTGCCCTTGGTGCTGTGGTTGACGCCCATGGCCCAGCAGATGAGGCCGGCCTTTGCTTGGCCGTACAGTCTGGCTGTATGCTCGAGCAGCTCGACGGGCAAGCCCGTCATCGCCGCCACGCGTTCGGGCGAGTACTGCTCCAGGTGTTTTGCGAGCGCTTCAAAGCCGGTGGTGTGCGCGGCAATGTAGTCACGGCGAATCAGATTCTCGCGGATCAGAATGTGCGCGATGCCGTTAAGCAGCGCCAGGTCCGAATGCGGCTTGAGCGGCAAATGCAGGTCGGCCAGCATGGCCGTCTTCGTGCAGCGCGGGTCGGCCACAATCAGAGTCTTGTTGGGGTTGGCGTCGAGATACTGGCACAGGATGGGATGGTTGTCGGCGAGGTTGGAGCCGATCAGCAAGATGACATCGGCCAGCTCCAGATCCTGGTAGCACCCCGGGGGCCCGTCACTGCCGAAGGAGCGCTTGTAGCCCGCCACGGCTGCCGCCATGCACAACGTGGTGTTGGAATCATAGTGGCGCACGCCCAGACCAACCCGCACCAGCTTGCCCAGCGCGTACATCTCCTCGGTCACCAACTGGCCCGTGCTGATCACAGCCAGCGATTCCGGGCCGTACTGTTCACGCAGCTGAGTGAAACGCCTGGCCATGGTGCTGAGGGCCTGCTCCCAGGCGACGCGCGTCAACTTGCCGTTACGCCGGAGCAACGGATGGCGGGCACGGTTCTCGGCGTCCAAGATGTAGTGCTCCGCCAAGCCTTTCGGGCAGAGCTTGCCGCGGTTGACAGGATGGGAGGCGTCCGGCCGGGAGGCCACGGCGCGGGCGCCCCTCACGCCGAGTTCGATGCCGCAGCCTACCGAGCAATAGCCGCAGGTGGTCGCAACCCAGCGGTCGGGGATCTTCTTGATCGACGTGTAGCCCGTCGTGGCGCTGCGCGCGTAGGCGTATTCCCCGCGCAGCGTGTCGACTCCCAACAGGCGCAACAATTTCATGCCGCCGCCCTCCTTGGCCGAAGAAATGCGGAGGCCGTGCTTTTGGGAACGACGCAGACGAAGAACAGATAGCGTCCGAGGCCTTCACTGAGAAGTCCCAGTATGAAGGCCGCGGCATCGAGTCCGGCGGCCGTACACAACAGTGTGGCAGCGAGCAGTCCCATGCGCGCCACCACGTGGCCGCGCAACTGATTCCGCAGCAGCCCTGCGGCGGAATGCAACTCGAAGGCCGCTGCCTTTTGCAGCCAAACGTATTTGCCCCACATCAGGCCCAGTTGCGCTACGCCTCCAGCTACCGCAGCTCCCCGTGCCCACTGCGGCGCATCCACCATTGCCAGCACAAGCAGCGGGCCCAGCAGCAGTGCCGTGGCAAAGAACTCTGCTGGAGTGTAGGGTGAATTCCACGCCGGCCGCGCCGGCAACATGTAGATCCGTGCGGAGCTCGTGATACCTGCCACGCCCGCCAGCAGCGCCACTGCGCCCGCGACGCTCCGCCCGGCCGAGTGCGACCAGGACATGCCCGCATAGCAAGCCGCGGCGGCGGCAAACAGCGTCAGCGTCAGCACCTCTCGGCTCAGCCAGGAGCTGCGCAATCCCTTGATGGCGCGGAACGCATAGGCGGGACGGCCCAGGTGCAGAGTGGAGGCAGTCAAGCCCGCCACTGCCACCGCCGCAGCCGCGCACGTGGCTCCGAGCAAGCCCTGGGCTCCATGGATGTCCAGCATCCATAGCAGCGCGCATGCGCCTGCGGCCAGCTGTGTGGATACCAGCATGATGATCAATGGCCAGTGAGGCTGCTCCGGCGCCAAGTGGCCGGTGTCCACGCGCTCCAGCGCCGCATGCAAACGCTCAGGCAAGCTAACGCGCGTGGTTGAGAGGCTGTCAGTGGCCGGCGGCAGACCGGGCGCATTCCCTGTGGAACAGTCACGCCGCCACGAGGCAATGTTCACGATTTCTACGGAGAGGGCGCCCTCCGGGCAAGCCGCCACGCACGCTGGCGGCATGGCGTCGGCCAGCCGGTGATAGCACAGATCGCACTTACCGACCACACCGCGTTCAGCGTTGTACTGCGGGACGCCGTAGGAACAATTCCAAGTGCAATACTGGCAACCGATACAGGTCTCCGCGTCATGCAGCACGATGCCCGTGCGAGCATCCTTCCTGTAGGCCCGCACAGGGCAGCCGGCCAAGCAAGAAGGCTCCAGGCAGTGGTTGCAGGCCATCGAAAGATGGAAGCGTTGTGCGAAGGGATACTGACCGCCTTCAAGTTCGCCCACGCGGCGCCAGTTCAGCTGTGCCGGATTGCCGTTTTGCTCATTGCAGGCCACCACGCAGCACTTACAGCCGATACAGGCGCCCATGTCAAAGTGGAAACGATACTGCTCCCCCGGCGCCGGGGCGCGCGGGGGAATCGCAGGTCCTCCTCGCCGTTCCCCCGCGTGTTGCGCCTGGCGATGCGCGAACGGGTGCAACCACGCGCTGCGGAATAACGGAAGCTCTCCCACGCTGCCATCTCCGGGATGGTAGACCTCTCTTGTGCCTGCCATATCGGTTCCTTTGCTGGATTGCGGGCGTAGATACGCTGCGCCGAAGAATCTGCAACTTGGAGGAGACTTGCTTGCGAGTTCGAGGTGAGACGCGGACAAGGTCTCGGAGGAACTCCGGAAAACCCGTTCGTTTCGCGCTGAGCTATGAGCAGAATATCAAGAATCGTGCAGTTTGAAAAGAAGGCACGGGCTAAAAAGTTTTTATGGGCTCTATGCGTAAACGGCTGGGTCCTGTCGCTGCAGAACGCCGTGGGCCGCGCGGTGCATGGCCGGATCAGCGTTTGCCCTTCTTTGGTGGCTGGTGGGGTTGATTTTACGGCCGCAGGGGCTCGCAGCTGTACCGGCTCCCGATTTCTTGGACAGTTTTTTGAATTATCGTCATGCGGCAACCTCCAGGGCAAGCAGAGCCTGATGAGCCTGCCGCGGGGATCGGAACTGGAGCCGTTCGATGAGCCACTGTTCGTTGTAGCGCTGCCGGAATTCTTCCAGCGCTTCGGCCAGTTCTTCCATCGTGTCGAAGCGCCGCACCCACAAGAGTTGCTCCTTGAGGGTGCGGAAGAAACGTTCAATGCAGCCGTTGCCTTCCGGCTCGCGCACGAAAGCCGGCGAGGACTCCAGGCCAAGAAAGCGGATCTCGCGCTGAAAGTCGTCGCTCATGAACTGGGAGCCATGGTCATGACGGAGCTTCACGCTGAAGGTAATGCCTTCGGCAAAGCCGCCGAACTGTTCGCGCACCGCCTGGCGCACCGGCTCGAGCGCCTCGAACCGCGTGCCGCGTCTGGCGACGTGGATGCCCAGGCAGCAGGCCGAGCAGTGGTCGATGATGGCGAAGATGGGCACCTGCCCATCCCGGACAGTGAAGCCCGCCGTGGCGTCGATGCCCCACATCGGGTTGGGCCGCCCGGCGAGGATCGTTCCCTCGTGGCGCTTCGGCTCCACCGGCTGCGGCTGCCGCTGCGGCGCCAGCAGTTCGTGTTCGCGCATAAGGCGCAGCACGCGCCGCAACGACGTCCGCACGCCGGCCAGCCGCAGCCGCGCCCACACCTTGCGGTGGCCCTCGCCATGGAAGGGCGACTCAGCAATCGTACGCCGGATCTCGCCGGCCAGCTGCTCGTCCGTGTAGCGCGTCTTCGGCCCGCGCCTGGCGGGCAGGCGAGCTGTGGCATTGCAGCGGCGCCGCTGGTAAAACGTCGACCGCGGCACGCCCCAGGCCCTCAGCACCCGCGCCCGCCCGAAGCAGCGTCCCGTGGAGGCCGACCGGGCACGGCTCATCGCCTCGACCTCCACCCGAGATATGGCTTCTCGTCCTCCATGCGCCGGATGCGCTCCCGCAGCAGCTCATTCTCCATCGCCAGCTCCGCGATGACCGATTTCATCGGGCGGCCCTGCTCGTCGACCAGATCCTCCTGCCGGATCTTCAGGTCCTCTTCGCCGGCCGCCAGGAAGGCTTCGCGCCACTTCGACAGAGTAGCCGCCGTAACACCGTACTTGCGGCTCGTCGTCTCCAGGTATGCACCGCGGAGCAGCTCCAGCACCACGCTCATCTTGCGTTTGGCCGACCATCGGCCTTTGCCGCTGCGGCCGGATTCCGGCTCCGTAGAGCGCGCCCTCCGGGCTCCTTGCGCGGGCCCGGAATCCGAGTGTTTCGTGTCGGACATCCTGATTCTCCTCATCGCAAACCAGTGGCCAAGGAAATCGTGGGGCGGGGGAAATCCAATCAAAGGCACAGGCTCACCCTGTGAGCCTCGCGACAGTGCATGCTCATGCTAAGGACCGTGGCGCGTTTCGCCGATGGTCCAAAGGCAATCCTGCAACGTGATGGAACCAGCAGGAGGAGTGGACCATGGAAAACCCGCTCAAGAACTGGAAGTTGTTCGCCGCATGGGAAGAGTGGCTGCAGGGACCGTGGCATGGGGCCTGCCCGTTCTGGAATGAGCCATTCACTCAGAAAACCCGGTTTCTCTACTACGAAAGCACCGCCCCGCTGCCTTGCTGCTTCTACCTGGGCGCTTACCTCTGCGCCCCCGACTGGCGGCTGCTGGCGGCCGAGCTGCGTCATGTGGTTCTGACCGACGCCTTCGGCAAGTATCTCTGCCGGCATGAGTGGAGCGATTGCCAGATTCCCATGCCGGCCGAGGATCTGATCGAGGGAGCCCGTCAGGCGGGCTGGACGGACTCCTACGGCCTGCCGGTGATGTGGCGCATTTTGGAAACCGTCGACCGGGCCCTCGCCGCGCCGGACGAAACCGCTGGCTGGCCGCAGTTGGAAGAAGCCTGCCGCACGTTTGACGAGGAGTGGCGCACCGGTTCCTGGGAATTCTGGCTGCGGCCCTTCGACTCGCTGGAGGCAGTGATCCGCGACGTGCGCAGCCTTTCTCCCGACGAGGACCTGGTGTATGACCCCGACGACCCGGACGACCTCGGACTGCTGTGCCGACGCTGTTTCCAGGCTCCGGAAGCCAACCAGAAACTGCGTGCGTATCTCCGCGAATTCGTGCGCATGTAGGCCGGACATCGGGCCCTTCGGCTGCTGCATTCGGAAGTTGCAGACCGCGAGCGGCCGCGCCCGCGAAGTCGTTTGGGCGGAAACTCCTCAAGGCGCCCCTACGGCAGTTGATCGGGTTCCGCCGGCCGAGGCCGACGCAACCTTGCGAGGCACAGCGACGGCAGGCAGGGTGGCAGGGGAATGGATTCTCGTTCAGCCGGCGGGAGCCGCCCCGCCGCCTCCGCCCGCCCTCCGCGACTCGATCCGGAGGTGATGGCAGAAGTTAACCCGCCGCATGCAAGCCGCCTCGCCGCCTGCCTGGCGCCGCGCCTTCAGATGGAGCCCTGATGGAGCCGGAAAAGGGGATTCTCACCGCCAAGGGATCGGCGCGTCCGCGGCCGCTGCGGTGCGGGCAGTGTGGATTCCGTCCGTAGTGCTGGCGAAGCTCAGCCGGAGCTGTTCGACCGGCTGATCCTCGGAACCATGCTGGGCGGCGGGCTGCTGTGGCTGATGCAGAGCGGCGGCAGGCTGGAGGGCGGCGCATGAAGCTGTCGCCAACCCCGGCAATCCCGTTGAGGAGGCGGCCGTGAACTGGCGCCTTCGCTGGCCGCGGCGGCGCAAACAGGAGGATTGCCCCACGGGCGTGCCGAGGCTCGCTTTGCTGCGGCTTGCGGCCCGGCTGTTCGACTACCTGCTGTTCGGACTGCTGCTGATGCTGGCCTCGATGCGGATTGGGCCCCGGGGCCTGGCCTGGTTCTGGTTCCCGGTCAAGTTCGTGCTTCTGGCCACGTCGTGGCTGGCGCTGTGCACATGGCTTCTGGGAGCTACACCCGGATCACTGCCCTGCCGGTTGCGGGTGCAGAGCCTCGAGTCAGGCCGCTGGCCGTTGCCGCTGCGCCGCGGCGAGCTCTGCCGCCGCGTCGTTCTCCCGGTAGCCGGCGATCCGCCGTGCGCGGTTGGCGAACGTGGCTATTGTCAATGCCGGTTGAAAACTCCCCGTTCTGCCGATCGAAAATTCCCCACCCCTCGTTGGGTGGTGGTTGACTGTCGCCACCCTTTGCCCGAGCATGG
>Ga0101944_10002839_pt1 | contig 26330 bp, 24 predicted proteins | sample DewCreD2012metaG_FD_75245 | JGI IMG/M metagenome (GOLD analysis project Ga0101944, IMG submission 75245) | Hot spring sediment bacterial and archeal communities from British Columbia, Canada, to study Microbial Dark Matter (Phase II) - Dewar... ... | reverse complement strand
TTATGATAATGCAATAATGGAATCATTTTTTCACACATTAAAGACAGAACTTGTAAAAAGAAAAAGATATAAAACCAGAGAAGAAGCCCGAAGGAGTATTTTTGAGTACATTGAAATATTTTATAATCGTCAAAGATTACACTCTTCTTTGGGTTATAAAACTCCGGTTGAATTTGAAGTACTAACTTAACTAACTAAAAATACTGTCTACTTTTTGGGGGCAAATTCAATCCAACCACAAATCACCAACCACTAATCACCAACCACCAACTAAAGCACCCAACTAACCGATGCACCACCGGAAAAATGTTTATATCTTAAAAACCCGGCAAGCAACGTAAAATGATCAAATAATTTAATTCTTACTCCCCCATTAGAATATTTACCATCATATTCATTCATTAACTCAAAAAAATTGTAAAAAGTAAAAGATAACCCGCCAAATAGACCAATAAAATTATGATGTTGTGCTTTTATGAAATCTGTACCATACCCAGTACTTATACCAAGCTTAATATCATTTTTATAGATAAAAATATTTTTACTACCTACTATGTATAATGCACTATTATGAATAGCAGAAACACCTCCAAAAGCACTCAGAATATCATGAAAACCAATTACAACTGCTGGTAAAATTTCGTTCTCATTAAATATTTTAACTCTAGTGCTCACTGTTCTATCACCAATTGCCTGATTATTACCTTCATAATTAATTAGTCGTGTTATTCTTACACTTATTTCTAAAAATGGTAAATAATTTATAGTAATAAAAGGTGTAAATGCAGAATTTTGATACGATCCAAAAGAAATATAATTTTTATTCAGGTAACTGGTACCAATAGTAAATTGACCGTCAATATTTATATCTGCAGTCGGAATATAAAATAATCCGGATATACCTTCTAGATTCTGGCTTTTAATTTCACCTGATAATATAAACAAAAAAGTGAATATCAATACTTTCTTTATCACCTAAAGAACTCCTAATGATCAATATCTAAAAGACAATTAATGTGTATGAATACCATTTATTTATAATAATTTAAAAAAATTTATCAACTAAAATATTAATAATTCTTTTGGAAGCTTTACCATCCCATAACTCAGGTATTACACCAATTTTTGCTTTACCATTCAAAACTATCTGGATGTATTCCCACGCTTTCTCTAAATTTTCACCAACCAAATAATTTGTTCCTACCTCGACTGTTACAGGTCTTTCTGTTGAATTTCTTAAGGTAATGCAAGGAACATTTAAAAATGTTGTTTCTTCTTGTATTCCACCGCTATCTGTCAAGACAAATAATGAATTTTCTAACAAATTTATAAATTCTAAATAACCAAGAGGATTTTCAAGAATAACTTTTTTATTTAATTCTCTATCTAATCCGTATTCTATTAAATTTTTTCTTGTACGCGGATGAATAGGAAAAATTATTTTAATTTCCTTCGCTATCTTATTTAACATATCAATTAATTTATAAAGATTGTCTTCATTATCAACATTAGATGGTCTGTGTAAAGTTACGGCACAATACTTTTTATTTTCTATCTTATATTTGTCACCAACATTCATTTTTCTAGTTTTGGGTAAATATTTCAATAATGTATCAATCATTACATTCCCAACAAAAAATATTTTATCATTCCTGATTCCTTCACTCATTAAATTATTATAACCACTTTTCTCTGTAACAAATAGGTAATCAGAAATCATATCAGTTAAAATCCTATTTATTTCTTCAGGCATAGTTCTATCAAAACTTCTTAATCCCGCTTCAACATGCGCTATTTTTATACCTAATTTTACAGCCGTTAAACTGCATGCAATTGTTGAATTAACATCTCCAACAACTATTATTAAATCCGGTCTTTCATTAATTAATATTTTTTCAAATTCTATCATTATTCTTGCTGTTTGTTCTGCATGGGAAGCACTACCAATTCCAAGATAAAAATCCGGTTTTGGTAATTCTAGATCATTAAAGAATATCTTACTCATTTTTTCATCATAATGCTGACCAGTATGACAAATCAAGTGCACAATTTTATTATTATTTTGAGAATTATAACTTACAATTGCATCGTGAATTGCGGCAATTTTCATGAAATTTGGACGAGCGCCTACAACAGAAATAATTTTCATTCTATCCCCGGTATTAAAAAAACCCGCATAAAGCGAGTTATAATTTTCACAATTTTTTACTAAATCTTTTTAAGAATCTTAGCCGGAACACCTGCTACAATTGTATTTGGTGGAACATCTTTTGTTACCACTGCCCCCGCACCAACAATTGCGTTTTCGCCAATAGTAACTCCACATAAAATAGTTGACGAAGAACCGATTGACGCACCTTTTTTTACATATGTTTCAATCACCTTCCAGTCCTCTTCAGTTTGCATTGAACCATCTGCATTCGTTGAACGAGGGTATTTATCATTAATAAAAGTAACATTATGCCCAATAAATACATTATCCTCAATATGAACACCTTCACAAATAAAAGTATGTGTGGATATTTTACAATTTTTACCAATAGTTGCATTTTTTTGAATTTCAACAAATGTGCCTATCTTAGTATTGTCACCAATCGAACAACCATAAAGATTGACAAAATCAAAAATCTTAACATCCTTACCCAATTTTACGTTATTGATATTTTTCTTTTCCATTTTTTATTTCCCGTTAGTGAATATTAACTAGTTTTCCTTTATTCTTAATTGATTTCTCTGCAGCTTCTAAAATCTTTACTACTTTTAACCCATCATTCCCATTTGTTAGCGGTTTTCTATTTTGTTGAATTGCTTCTATAAATTCTTTTACACCCAAGGATAACGCTTCTGTTTGATTTACTTTCGGTGAGTACATATCACCAATTCTATATTGCACTAATGCTTCATGAATCTTTTCTTTATTTTTTATTTCAATCCCACTGTCGTAAATTTTTATTTTTTCAAAATTCTCCATATCATCAAAAACAAGCATTTTCTTTGTCCCGCCAATAATTGTCCTTCTTATTTTAACAGGTGAAGTCCAATTTACATGGAAATGTGCAAAGCAATTATTTTCAAAGTAAATTGAAATATGAGCAATATTTTCATGATCATAAAAATTTGCTATACCGTTTGCACAAACAGCTTCAACCTTTTTATTGGAAATTACATAATCCATTATCGATAAATCATGTGGCGCAAGATCCCATATAACATTCACATCATGCTGAAATAGTCCAAGATTTATTCTTACAGAATCAAAATAAATAATTTCACCTAAGATATCACTATCAACAATTTCCTTAATTTTTTGCACCGCCCCTGTATAAACAAAAGTATGATCTACAAACACTTTAAGATTTTTTTTGTCAGCAAGTTCATTTAATTCAATTGCCTCTTTTGAGTTGGCAGTATATGGTTTTTCTACCCATACATGCCCTCCATGTTCAAGAATTTTTTTTGTAATTGGATAATGAGTATCTACCGGTGTAGCAACTGCGTAAATATCGCAGTTGTTTTTCAACAATTCTTCGAAAGAATTAGTAAGTTTTACTTCCGGAAAACGAGATCGTATAAATTTCAACCGGGTTTCTTTAACATCACAACCTATTACTTCCTTTACATTCTCATTACCTAAAAAATTTCTTACAAGATTTGGGCCCCAATAACCTAAACCGATAATTCCTACTTTCATTTACCCCTCCTCATTTTTGATTGATTATTTACCACCTCTGCCAAATAACATGACAGGAATTGTTTTGATAATTAACTGAAGATCAAGCCAAGGTGACATGTTATTTATATAATAAAGATCTAATACTACCGAGTCATTAAAAGATACATTACTTCTACCGGCAACTTGCCAAACACCGGTACAACCTGGGGTAACAGATAATCTTCTCTTTTGCCATTCTTCATAATTATCATATTCATAAGGAAGGCATGGTCTTGGACCTACGAGACTCATTTCACCTTTTAATACATTAAATAATTGAGGGAGTTCATCTAACGAAGTTTTTCTTAAAAATTTCCCAATCCAAGTTACTCTTTTCTCATTGATTACTTTAGTACCTTCTGAATTATTTTTTATGTTATTTTTCATAAAATTTATCATACTCTCTTTCCTCTCTTCATCTTCACCATTACTTACATACATCGATCTGAACTTATAAAACATGAATGGTTTTCCTTCCTTCCCTATCCTTACTTGTTTGTAAATTATTGGGCCTTTTGATGAAATCTTAATTAAAAGCGCTATTACTAAAAATAAAGGAATAAGTAAGATTAACCCAATAAGTGTTACAACAGAATCAAATATTTTTTTAAAAACGAGATTAATTTTATTATTTGTTTTAACTCTTAACTCAACAAGAGGTATATCAAGAAAAGATTCTGTCTGAAATTTTTGAGGTACAATATCAAATAAGTTAGAATTTAGTTTGACTAATAAATCTGTCTCTTTACATTTATCTATAAGTTCAAGAAGCTTGGAATAAGAGATATGATCTATAGCTATAATTACTTCATCTAATGCATATTTTTCTTTTATTGATTTTATATCTTTTGATGCACCTAAATTATAAAAACCAGAGATTATATGTTGACCTTCTTTATATTTATCATCAATATAACCAACAAGTTTATGTCCGCACACATCTTCAAATGCAAGCTTTGCTGCTAACATTTTTCCACCTATTCCGGCACCTATTATAGCTATATTTCTACCCAAAGGTTTATGAGTAGAATATTTTATAAATAGTAATCTGAAAATAAAAACTCTGAAAAAGATAAAATTGATAAGTGAAACAAAGAATAATGTCAAAACAAGAAGTCGTGATTCAACTATATATGAGAATTTAATAACAAATGAAAATAATATTAATATGATAACAAAATAAATTAACGATCGGACTATATTAGTAATTTGGGAGGACTTACTTAGAAAAACATTAATCTTATAAAGGTTAAAATTCTGAAACAAGAATACAAGAACAAATGAAAAAAGGAAGGAAACAATTATAAAGATTACACTTATTCCAAAAATACTTGTATTCTGCTGTACCGGCAGACCATTCCCCAATATTAATAATAACCATCTCGTTTCGAAAAATGAAATAAATATTATTAAGAAATCAATAAGTGCTAAATAGTACTTATACCGTGGTAATTTCATTTTTGTTTGTTATGTAGAAATTAAGTAGCCACAATATTTTTTTTATTGTCAAAAAACTTCTTAATAGTTGAACATACATATTCAATCTGTTCATCAGTTAATTCAGGAAACATTGGTAATGATAAACCTTGTTCGGCTAATTCTTCAGAGACAGGAAAATCCCCCTTTTTATATCCTAAATGCTCAAAACAAGGTTGTAAATGTAAGGGTATTGGATAATGTAATCCGGTCGATATCCCATTTTCACTTAAAAACTTTTGCAAGTTATCCCTTCTCTGACTTCTGGCTTCTAACTTCTGACCTCTTACTTGAATTACAAACAAATGATAAACATGCTTTGCATATTCCATTTCCTTGGGCAATTTAATTTCTTCAACATCTTTTAAATTATCGTAATATTTCTTAGCGACTCTTCTTCTCTCATTAATCCAACCATCCAAATATTTCAGCTTAACTCCAAGAACTGCTCCCTGAATTGCTTCCATTCTATAATTGTGCCCATATATATAATGAACATACTTCTGCTCGGCACCATGGTCTCTCATCATCTTAAATTTCTTGGCTAATTCTTCATCATTTGTCATTACTGCTCCCCCTTCCCCATAAGCACCTAAGTTCTTCCCAGGATAAAAACTCCATGATGATGCTTTTGTCAATGCGCCGACTTTTTGTCCTTTGTATTCAGATAAATGAGATTGTGCACAATCTTCAACTAAATATATTTTCTGACCGGTCTGTCTATGAACATAAACCCCTTTTTCTTCTGAATGATAATTAATGGATGATAACTGTCGACTTATTTCATCAATATCAGCAGGTTGTCCGTACAGATGAACTACAACAATAGCTTTTGTTTTGGGTGTAATGGCTTTTATCAACTTTTCCGGATCAATATTATAACTCTCCGGATGGCAGTCAACAAATACCGGTTTAGCACCACACAATGTAGCGCCCCATACAGTTGCAATAAAAGTATTTGCGGGAACAATAACCTCGTCACCTGGTTTTATGCCGAGCGCCCATAAAACCATATGATTTCCGGCAGTTCCGGTTCCAATTCCGTAACAGTATTTTGCATTATGTGCTTTCGCAAAAGCTTCTTCGAATGCCTGAACTTTTTTTCCTAAAACGTAAGCGGTATTGTCTAAAACATCGTAAATCTCAGTTAATACTTCTTCTTTAATTGACTTGTATTGTGGCTTAAGGTCTAAGAATGGTATTTGCATAATTGCGCTCCTTTGATAATATAAATTTATTGTAGAGATGAAGGTGAAAAATTGCAGAAAAATTATTATAACAAATAAAAGATTTGATATTTTTATTTTAATAAAATCAATTAAAGCTATTAAAAAGCTTAAAATGTTGTTCAGCTATATTATCCCAAGAATAATCTTTTAGAATTCGTTTTTGCGCTTTTAAAGCTAGTTGATTAATTATTTCAGGATTTTCTAAGACATAATTTATCTTGTCAATTAAACTTTCAATGGAAGATTTTTTAAAGATAGTTGCTTCATCTTTAACTAAATATAAATTTTCTGGAATATCACTGCATAATACTGGAACACCTAATCCTAAAACTGTAAGTACCACAGGGGATAAACCTTCAACATCTGAAGGTTGAATATAAGTATAGCAATTTTTAATTAATATATTAGTATCATCTCCATATATGTAACCAGTGAAAATAATTCTCTTATCTTCAGTTTTTCTTAAATTACTCTCGAACATTGATGTATTAGGAGATCCACCAACTAAAATAAGTTTTTTGTTTGTTTGTACTTTTTCAAATGCTGGAATTAAATATTGCAACCCCTTATCCGGAATAAAGCGTCCTACAAATAGGAAATATTCCCCTTTATTTAAATTATATTTTTTGAGAACTGGCTTATCATCTTTTTCTATTTTAACTTCGCTACCATAAGGAATAAAATCAAATTTTTTACAAAATCTTTTTTCAAAAAGTTCTTTCGCAAAAACATTATCAAAAATAACTTTATTTGCAAAATAGGCAGTTATAAAAGATGTTAGGTATAAATAAATTTTAGCATACCATTTCCATTTCCCCCGTTTCCAATCAATACCATCTTGACTAATAAAAATTTTTTTCCCAAAAATCCTTAGAATAATAGCAAAGATACCGTTCCCTCCATTATGTATATGAACAATTTTACCTGTATTAAAAAGAATTATATGAAAAGTTGCTTTTAAAGAATGCAATAAAGAATCAAATCCACTTCTTTTAACTGTTCTTAAGTTTACTATTTTAATACCTTGGTAAGTTGAATGTTTAAGATTATTTTCATTATAAATACGATTATATACTGTTACATTACAACCAAGTTTTATTAATCTTGAATATAATTCAACTGCAAATTTATCTGCCCCGGCAGAGCCATCACAAGGAGGAATATGTCTGAATCCGAATGCAGCTATTTTGATTTCAGTCATAAATAATGCTTATAGATAATTATTATAATACTCAGATAAATATTCCTTTAAAGCTATTCGCCAATCTCTCATCATATTCAATTTACGAATATCAAGTTTTTTATTTATCAATCTTTCACTTGGTGGTCTTGGAGCAAAATACTCTTCTGAAAAGTACTCTGATGATACTATATTTATTTTAACTTCATTTTCTAGATTTAATATTTTCAATAACTCTGTTGCTACTTCAAGACGACTAGTCTGGCCCCCACAGACCATATTGTATAATCCCCAATATTCTTTTTCTAATAAAAGCTTAACGTTTTTTGCAAAGTCGTGAGTATAGGTCGGAGTCCCATCTTTGTCATTAACGATAAACAGTTCTTTTTTACCAACTTGTATTTGCTTCATTAACTTTTGTATAAATTTCTTGTCTTTTTTAGGACCAGCTCCCATCATCCAACCAGCTCGGCAAATCAAATACCTCTTCGCATTTTGTTGAACAAAAACTTCGGCAATGTATTTAGACCGGGCATAGACACCTAGTGGACTCGGTATATCCCAATCATCGTAATAATCTTTATTTCCATCAAATATTCCAGCAGTACTGATATATAATATAGGAATATTTAATTCGTTAGCAATATAAACTGCATTTTCAACTGAAAGTGTGTTTGTATTATAAGTATCATCAACATTATTTTCACAAAATTCTAAATCAGTATAAGCTCCTAAATGAAATAGATAATCGGGTTTAAATTCCAAAACATCATCTTTGTAAGCATCAAAATCTCTGAAATCAAGAAAAGAAAGCCAATCTTCATTTACATCTTTGTCAGTACATTTAAGAATAAATTCATCTTTAAATTGTTTATAGAATGCTTCACCTAACATACCGCCACAACCAGCTATATAAATTTTTTTCAAAACAACATACTCCTATAAATATTAAATAATTTATTGGCGACTGAATTAATATCCAAATTTTTTTCTATAATTTTTATTCTTCCATTACATTTATTATTTAATAATGCTTTTTTCGTTAGTACCACTAATTCAGAAATATCAAATGTATTTGCAATATACATTCCTTCTACATCTGAAAGAAGCTCTTCAACATTACCAACTGGGGTGGTTACAACGTTCAAATTACAAGCCATACATTCTTTTACAGCATTTGGTGAGCCTTCAAAGTCGGAAGTGAGTAAATATAAATCTGCTGCACTTAAGTATAGAGGAATTTTAAAACGTTGTGTGTTAGTCAAAATAATTGGCTCTATATTAGAAAAATTATCATTTTTTAATGTTTTAATAATTTCTAGAAATTTATCAATTCTTTTTTGATTTCGTTTTTTATTATTTGAATCAAAAAATAAGATATACTTTTTATCATAGTCAAGAGAAAGTTGTCGTCTGGCAATATCCTTATTAATTGGAATAAATAAATTCAAATCTACACCATTTGGTAAATAAATGATTTTGTTTTTTTTTGAATAACGCGGCTTGTCTTTAACTATAATTTTGTCAAATACCATTGATATAATTTTAAAGATAAATTTCCCGCCTTCATTTTCTGGTGGATTTTGATAAGAAATAATAGATTTATTAAAAAAAACAAAACCAGTCAACATGAATAAGATACCACTATAAATATGATGACAATGAATTATATCAAACTTATTTTTCAATAAGAATTTTACTAGTCTAAAATAGGATCTTATATATTCTATTTTACCTTTTTCCTTACCATTTATAAAAAATACTGTCGATTTTATACCATAAATTGCTAAAGAATCAATTTGTTCTTTAACAAAGATACCATATATGGGGAAATTAGAAGTTGGATAATTATTTGTAATATGTAATAAAGAAATATTCATTTCAAGCTCAACCAATTAATGAAATTTGATACTCCATTTTCAAAACTATACTTTGGATTGTACCCTAATTTTTCTTTTGCTTTCGAAATATCTGCAAAAGTTTTATCAACATCTCCAGATTGTGGAGGTAAATTATTTAAAATTGCTTTTTTCCCAATAGTATTTTCAAGCGTCGTTACCATTTTTGAAAGAGAAATTGCATTAGATTCCCCTAAATTAAAAATATCATATCCTTTAAGATTCTTAATTGCGCCCAATATTCCATCAATTAAATCATCAATATAAGTGTAATCCCTTTCCGAACTTCCATCACCATAGAATGGAATTGGTTTTCCCTCAATAATTAATCTTGCAAACTTATGTATCGCTAAGTCGGGGCGTTGACGTGGGCCATAAACAGTAAAAAAACGTAAACAAAAAATATCAAAGTTGTATAAATGGTGGTAAGTATAGCAAAGTAATTCGCCCGCTTTCTTTGTTGCCGCGTATGGTGATATTGGACAATCAACATTATCATCTTCCGAAAAAGGTAATTTTTTGTTATTCCCATAAACTGACGATGAAGATGCAAAAATCATTTTTTTACAACCATTTTCTTTCATTGCTTCAAGCACATTCAAAGTACCAATGACATTTGTGTTATAATATCCCAGTGGATCCTTTATCGAAGGTCTAACACCAGCTTTAGCTGCAAGATGAATTACAACTTCAATATTATTTGTTCGAAACACGTTTTCCAAGCTATTTTTATCAAAAATATCTAATTCATAAAATTGTAAATTTTTATCGTGTTTAAAAATTGACACATTCATTTCTTTGATTCGTCGACTATAAAAAGGATCATAATTATCGATTCCAATAACTTTATATCCCATTGATAACATTTTTTCGATCAAATGAGAACCGATAAATCCTGCTCCGCCTGTTATTAGCAAACTCATTTCAACATATATTTTAATATTTTTTTTAGTTGTTTAAACAAACGAAATGATACAAAAATCATGACGTCAAACAAGTTGACTTTTTTCTTTGAATATAAAAATTCGACATCCTCTAGACTAATAATTGCATTTTTAAATTTTTTTATATTTTTTTCAAATGTTTCAATTTTTTTAGAGTCCCAATTATTAATATGAAAACAAATAGTGCAAAGTGCATTACCCATTTTTTTAAAGTCCCACAACTGTTGTGGAATAACAACTAAACCATTTTTCAAATTGCGAGGACCCCAAAAAAAACCATCACTTATATATTTAAAGTTATTTTTCTTTAAAGCTAACAATGTAGTTTTATCAAAAGAATGAAATGGAGAAATCCACATGTTTGGTTTAATTCCATATGATTCTAATATTATTTTTCCCTTTTTAATCAAAATATCTTGTTCATCAAATGGCAAACCAGCAAATTCACTCATAGAATTAAGTCCCATTATACCACTTTTATTGCTGTTTTTTAAATGTTTAAAACCATGCTGTGCAAGAGTCCACCCATTTTTATACCATTCTTTAACCTTTATATGGTAATTTTTATTAGGCAAAGATAGATCAAGAATAGGATCACAATTGTCAGGGACTAAAGCGAGAATTGGTTTAATTTTATTTTCAATAAGAATTTTCTCAACTCTTTCCCAAACCTCCCAATTCATAGTTGGGCAAATATCATCAAATCTTATTAAATATTTCGCCCCCATATTAAGCTATCTTAAAATTACACAACATAAAATTGAAAAATCGTACTAATGGTTTTAACATACAAATTTTTTGATCAATCGTTATTATTAAATGGGCATATTTTTCATTTTTTTTATAAAATGAATTAGGTAAACTTTTATAATAACTAATTCTAGTTATATCGTATTTACATTTCCTAGCTAAATATCTTATATAATTTTTATTAAATCTTTTCGAGTAAAGTCCATTTTCCAAAATTTCAGGGATGGAATGAAATTTAAAGTAATCAAAGTTGTAGACACTAAAAATTATAACTCCATTCGGTGTTAAAAATTTTTTAATATTTGTAAAAAAATTAATAATATCATTAAGTTGCCAATGTTGGAATACTTGACAAGAAAAAACTAAATCAAATTTCTCGTCTTTGGCAAACGGGAAATCAAAGCGGCAATCTGCTTGTAATAATTTAACATTTATAAGATTTTTCGATCGTAAAATATCTAAGCTATTTTTTGAAATATCTACAGCAGTAATTTTATCAACTAATTTTGATACACTAACAGTAATTCTCCCAGTCCCACATCCAATCTCTAAAGCATTCTTGTATTTACCTTGCTTTATGTTATTTTCAAAAACTTTTTTTTCTAACTGATCAAATGCAAATCCTTTTTGTGATGTATACCAGTGTTCATAATCTGTGGCCTGACTATCTCTAATATTTTTTTCTGATTCATTATAATCAAACATTTATTTGTTCCTAAAATTTGACATAGTTAAAAATAGTTTTCCTATTAGTGTTTTTGGTATTTTATAATTATAATATTTAACAATATCTCCTCCAAATTCTTCTTTAAACTTATTAATCTTAATCTTTTGTATATCAGAATTTCCATGATACCAACCACCAAAATCGTATTTTTTTAAACCTATTTTATTAAAATATTCAATATCTTTCCAGTGCAGCATCTTATTTGCTCTCCCAAAAAGATTTGTACGGAATATGTTGTTCTTTATTGCATATTCAGTTGGAAAAGAATAAAGTAATCTAACATAAGAATTTGTTAAAAAATAGACATGCCATATTATAGTTTTACCATATAAGTCTTTTATTGAGGAAATTACAATTTTGTTATTGATACAATATTGGTTTAATCTCCAAAAACTGAAAACACCTATACCTTTAATTTTTCCAAAGTATGAATAGTCACTAACAAGCAAAGATAAAATTGATTTTGAAGGATTATTTAAATAATTTACTTCAAATAAATCTTTGTTCAGTGCTCTTCTGATCTCATTTCTAGTATCTTTCTTCAATTTATTAAATACTTTATTCAAGTCATTTTCAATACATAAAGTAATTGAATAAAATTCAGTTGAAATTTGTGTAAAATTGTTTTCAAGTGCTTGATAATGTTCTAATAAATCAATTTTATATTGTTCCTGCATTGTTTCATTAAAAAATAAAACACCAATTTTTACAGGCCCTCGATTCAAAATTACCATAAACTTATTCTGATGTTAATAATTTTATATATTTTGAAAATACAATCTTTTGATCAAATAGAAGTTGTGACAATTGCATAATGTTGTTTCTTTTGTAGGATAATATTTCTTTAAAAATTTGGCCCCAAGCTAAAGCTAAATCAGAATAATTACTTTTCTTTACCAATAATCCGTTAATTCCTGGGATTATCATCTCATTTGCACCACCTACATTTGTTAATACACACGGAATTCCATATGCCATTGCTTCTAAAGCGGAAGTAGGAAATGTTTCATTGTCAGATGCTAAAGTAAATAAATTGGCTGCCAGTAGGAATGGTCGGACATCTGATTGGTATCCAAAAAAATAAATTGATTTTTCAAGCGAGTAATACTTAGAAAGTTTTTTTGCAAAATCAATATTTTTTTGTTCACCGCTACCAACAAAAAATAAATAGCTATCATCATTTATTTTTTTAAATTCATGAAATGCTCGAACAATTAAATCTTGTCTCTTTGAGTTAACAAATCTAGCAACATTTAAAATAATAAAAGATTTTTCTGAAATTCCTAAAGATTCTCTTATATTTATTTGATTATGTGTGGTCTTACTCAATGAAAATTTGTCAAAATTTATTCCGTTGTGGAAAAAAATTATTCTTTTATTACTAATGAAATACAATTTTTTCCATACTTTAATTTGTTTTGATGAAACCCCAATTACTAAGTCTTTTCCTCGAATAAAACGTGTGTATAAAAAATTTAATATGTATTCTTTAATAGAATTTGGATAAGTTGAATGTATTGAAATAAAACATGTTGTTTTATCATTTAGTTTTAATTGTGCTATTCTAGTAAAGAAAAAACAATAAAAAGTTAAACAAAATATTTTTGTAAATTTATTATTTTCTAATAAATTAATTATTGATTGAATAAAATTTAATGGATTTTTATTCACAACTCTAATAAGTTGAATAGTTGAAGAAATCTCTGATTCAATATCACGATTTAAATCAAAAGATAATACTGTAATTGGAATATTTTTTGAACTTAATTCATTTGCAAAGTTTACAAAAAATCTCTCTGCGCCACCAGCATGGAATCCATAGGTTATTAGCAATATCTTCATTTATCTTCTAATATTTCGTTATAAATTTCCTTAGTTCGAGCCACTATAATTTCCCAATTAAATTTTTTATTATTTATCTTTCGTATATTGGTACACAGTTTGTAATAATATTTTTCGTCTGTAAGAATGTGTTGTAGTGCAGACGCAAGTTCAAGGGGGCTATTTGGATGAATAATTTTACCATTAACACCATCCAAAACATATTCAGGTAGGCCACCTACATTAGTTGCAATAACTGGTTTGAAAAAGGCGAAAGAAGTCATTACAACGCCACTCTGAGTACTTTCTAAATATGGACAAACAATGACATATGCATTATTAAATAAATTTGCTAACTGAGAATTTGATGTATAAGCATAATTTATATTCAGCTTATTTTCATATGCTGGAATTTTAGGCATTAAAAAATTTTTTTCTAATTGCCCATAAATTTCATATTCGATGTCCGTAAATTGTTTGTCAATTATTTCTAACGCTTTTAAGAAAACATCTATTCCTTTATAATAAGATATTCGCCCAAAAAACAAAATTTTTTTCTTTCCATTTTTTTTTGAATGGGTCACGAATTTTCTATACTTGTTGTATACTCCAAGTTTTGATTCAAATATTTTTTTACCATAAAAAACGCCAGAGAACATTTTCACATATTGGTTTGAGAAAAAAATGAATTTTTTAATATAAGGATAAGCTAACTTATAAGATGCCTTAATTTTCCAATTTGTCTCAAATGTATGTTCAATAGGATCATGAACATTACTAATGATTAGCTTTTTTCTTAGGAAAAAAAATAGAAATGATGAGCGAATTGAAACATGATCAAAATGGATTATATCTGGTTGAATTTTTTCTATAAAAGATAATACTTTGAAATTTGTCAACAAGGTACTCAGCGAGAATGCCTTTTTGTTAGGATGTAAAATTAACTTGAATTCCTTTATATTTTTTAATTCATCAATAAGCTCGCTTGGAAAAAGATTAGCTAAAACAGAAGTACCTTCCACTAATCCACTATCAGTAGAAATGTATTGTAAATCCAACATGTTTTTTTTTTTTGATTCAGGCGGAACTTCAATTAACAAATATAAATCAACTATTTTTGATATTTCAGATGAGAAATGTAAAGCATAATCAAAAAAATGTGCGTAAGAATAAAAAACAACCTTCAATTTCCTCTCCAAAATGATAGTAATGTTTTTATTCTTGCAACCCCACTTATCAACATAAGTTCTCCTTTAAATTTTACATTTGGATTTGTCCAAAAGATAAAAAAGTGTATAATTCCAATTATAAGTATTTTTAATGCTTTGAATACCTCATTAAAATAATAATTATTATTTTTAAATGGTTTTTGTATCAAAATATCAGATACATTTCCCCAGTAAATGCGTTTTCTAAAAAAACTTTTGTTTAATCTTTCTTTCGGAACTTTATGTTTTATAATTGCTTTTGGGTAATAAATAATTTTACCAAGACTATCTTTAATTTTCAAGCAAAGATCTATTTCCTCACCAGAAAGTAATATATTACCTTTCCTTCCTAAACTAGTGGAGAATAAGTACTCCTTAAAAACTAATTTAGAAAAAGACATATTCGCCCCCACTATCCACTTATTTATTAAATCGACCTCAAAAACATAATCTCCATAATCTAATTTCGTAAGAAAATTTTCAAGTTCTGTATCTATCCATACTGGTTTTAAACTTTCATATTTTAAAACTACTTTTCCTCCAACTGCCATTACATTCGGTATCATAAAAGCCCGTTGAATTTCTTCAATTAATCGACTATCAGCTTCAATATCATCATCTAAAAAAGTAATAATTTCACCCCTAGCCATTTTTATGCCAAGATTTCGAGCAAATGATAGGCCTTGCATCGGTTCATATTTATAGATTAGATTTTTAATCTTCCCAATTTTAATGTGTTTTTTCACAATTTCCTCTGTATTGTCCTTAGAATTGTTATCAACTACAATAACCTCAAAAATATTTGGGTTAGTCTCAAGAAGTGATAATGAATCAAGAGTGGAATCTAAATAATGACATCTATTGTATGTACAGATAATTACTGAAACGATGATATTCGAATCAGTCATATAGTAATTATAATATTTTAATTCTTAATGGGCTAAATTGTTTAAAATAATTCATTTAGTTTTGTCTTTTGGGTTTGTAGATGCAATGTAACCTATTGCAAACCAAAACAGGATGTTCGCTTGAATATCGAACAATACACTATGAAATAATCCTATTACAATTAAAGACAAAGATGAAAATTGGCATGCCACTTTGAAAGAATACTTTGATTCTTGATCCGAGAAAAATCGCTGAAATAATGAAATATTTTCTCGAAATATTATTAAAACCATAATTATTGTTGCTGGTAACCCATAAACCAATAATGAATGTAAAAAACTATTGTGTGCTGAAGAAAATCCAATCATCAAAGAATTTTGGTACTTGTATCCAACACCCAAAAATGGAGATTCAAAAACCAATGGTAAAAGTATATTAATAATACTTAAACGATTATAATGCGAGGGTGAACTATAAAACTCACTTTTTGTCATTTCAACATTAAATAGTCTCTCAAAATTATTTACTATATCATAATTATTTAATATTGGTAGTATAAACATCAAAGTCAAAATCGTCACTAAGATTGGAAGTAAATATTTAATTTTATTCATTGAAAAGAAATAAACCATAAGAATAATAAGTAAAACAATTATTGAAACTCTAGTAATAGTAAAAATAGTAGTTATGATTCCTATAAAAATACATATTCCTAGGTAATACCTTTTTATTTGTGATTTTGAATTTAACAACCCATAAATAAGATAAGGTATAATTGATACTAAAATAGCGGAAAATCTCGGAGCCTCTTTCCAAACTGATCCAATCCTACCTACTTTAAAGTGATAATTCGAAAAACTTGTTTCCAACATATAACTAGAAAATATAGAATCAAATTTTTTGGGTTCTATGAATTGTAAAAACGACATTAAAAATTGTAATATCACAAATAAAGAAATTACATTAACAAAAAAATTTTTCTCATAAAATTTATTTTTTAGAAAGAACATCCCAATTAATATACCAGGCAGAAATGTTAATAAATTAGCTCTTATGTTTTCTCCATGAGATAAAATTGAAATCACACAAACAAGAAGATATAATGTAAATAAATTCATATCAGTTTTTGAATAAATACATTTTTTTCTTGAAAAGATATTTAATAAAAATGTTGCTGGAATAAACAGTATTCCGAGCAAGATTATTTGTGAAATAGCACCCATCTCATAGATCATGATTCCAGGTGTTAAATAAGAAAAGATTAATATTATTAGTAACTGCCTTGAGATTTTCATTGAGTTAGAAAATAACCAATGGAATTAGCTCTTAAAATTAGCTCAGTAATTCTGCAAATTTGTTTATTATCCTCTAATTCTTTGAAATTATTAAAACTTAGTTTATTTACTAAATGAGGATGATGATCATAAAAAATGTTTACCTCAAATTGAGTATCAATAAAAGCAAGTTTAGCATACTTTTTTGCCAATTTAATTTTTGATTGAACTGGGATTTCGCCTTTTAAAATTTTTTTTAAGATAGAATCATATTCTTCAATCGATTTAGGATCTATTGTGAAACCCCTATTTTTATAATGAGGTGACCCAACCACTATTACAGGTTTAGATTCTAAAACTGCTTCTAATCCAATATTAGATGCATAAGAAAGAATTACATCAGAATTTTCAATAATATCGTATGAATTAACCTTTTCTTCAGCATCAATTAATAATATATTTTCATTACACTCTATGTTTCTTATTTGTAATTCATGCCTGACTCTTTCATTTGAAATCATTCCATAAACACCAGCTTCAGCGGGATGTACACGGATAATTAAACACGCTTCTTTATTTTTCTTTAGTAAATTGATAGTATGTAATATCCAATCTATCATTGATTCAAAAATTGGATTTTTACCAACTACTGTAGCATCCCATAAAACATTTGTAAATAAAGCTATTTTGATTTGATATTTAGAGATATCGAATAGCTGTTTTAACGGAATTGTATCAGAATCTTTTTTATATAAAAAATATTTTTTCCTTGTTTTAATCAACTCATCTATCATTTCTGCTTCATTTTTGCTCATCTCTTTTTCTTTTTCTATCTCCCAATGATTCGTCCAATTATAATCAACGCATGGATTTGTATCATCAAAAGTCCAAGTTAGTTTTGTAACAGCTATATTTGTTTCATCATAAGAAATCGTTTTAATTTTTAGTTTTTTTAATATTTTATATGCAATACCATACCAAAAAATATGTCCGGAGTTTAGAATAACTATCTCAGGTCTTTCTTTCTTTATGATTCTAAGCAATCCTGTCACAATGATTTCTCCTGATATTGCAAAATCTCTTGCATATTTTAAATTTGTTGGCGTTTCTGGAACAGTTCCACGAAATAAAAATTTTGCAAGTGATAAATATAATTCATCTCCCAAATCATAATTGCAAACAGAAAACGATTTCAAATCTTCAATTTTTAAATCATTATATTTATTTATAATAAATTCAATTTCCTCTTTACGGACATAATCTTCAAGGAAAATTGCTTTAAATGGAAATTTTTCAGAAAAATAAAGATTGTTATTAAAACAATATTCACAAGTTTTCCTAGGGGTTAAATCTCTTATATCCCAACCATTACAAATTGGCAAAATTGGACTACAAAATGCAAAAACACAATTATTATTCATTGAATTAAGTTTTAAGGATAATACAACTTCGAGCGCAAGATGCCTTGGGACGTGTCTCATTCTAAGAAATAATATTTTTTTCCCTTTTAATTGCTTATTAAATTTGATTTTAGTTAATTTCACTTTTCTAAATAATCTATGTAAATGATTAATTCTACCGGTAATTTCCCAGAAGTTTATTGGTATGAAACTTCGTAAGAATTTAATGTTAAAAAAGTATTGCACAATATCACTTATAATATTTTTTATTGTATGTTTAATTTTAATCCTCACTTAACCAAATACCTTATCAAAGTTTTTAATTTTATAGTTAGTGTGTTTGCCTTATCAAAGTAATAAAACAATATAAATAAAATAAATATAAAAATAGCTAATTTTATTAGAGCAAATAAGATAATCTCATAATCAGATACCCCAACCATGTTATCGATTGAAATAAATAATAAGCATATTAATAATACTATAGTTATACAATATTTAATTATTTTTTTTGGTGATAGTTCATTCTTGAAAACTATATAATTACTATAAATAATTATCGTATTTGAGACCATAAAAGATATAATCATAACTATAAATGATATTTCTTCAATGGATGAGTTAGAGGATGTAAAAGTTTTTAATAAGCCAAATAAGATTATTGTAAAGAAAACAATAATAGTTATATAACTTTTTTGCCTTTTTAGCACTGTAATAACATGTCCAGCGGGAATATAAACTGTCATAGGAATCGCAGCTAAAATCAGATAATAGAACACTTTGATGCTTCCCAAATAATCAGGTAAAAAGAACTTGATGATTATAGGTATTATAAAAAAAAATACTGAAGCAATTAAAAAAGTTGCTAAAATAAAAATGAAAATATAATCTGTTACAAAAACCCCCAAACTAATTGGTTGCTCATTATTCTCACCAAAATGTTTACCAATTTTAGGTGCTAAAATATCTGACATACTAGTTGCATAAATCTTAAAGAACCCCACTAAAGTAATGGCAAAACCATATAACCCAACATTTTTCTTTATTAATAATGAACTAACATATACAAAATCTATTGTTGAAAAAAAATAAACTAAAAGACTAGCAACTAATATAAATGCACCGATCCTCATTAACTCAACTAGGTGTTTTAGACTGATTCGAAGTCTCACTTTATAGTCAACCTTTTTCATCATAATTATAATTTGTGTAAAAAGCGATGCAACTTGGGTATAGAGTAAACCATGTAACGAGAAAAAAAATACTGCCCCAACTGAAATAATACTACTAGTAACATCAAACTTTAGTCTTAATGCTGAAATCATCTTAAAATTACTTGTGGATACTAAATAAGAATAAAAAAATTGATAAAATAAAGTACCTGAAGCCAATAAGTAAATATCCAAAAAGTAAGTATTTGGAATTATGTCATAGTAAGAAAAATCGCTTGTTCTCAACATCATAAACAATAGAAACAAAATAATATTAATAAAAGTTAAAAATGTGAAAGTACTATCTAAATATATCTTAAATCGTTCGTGGTTTTTTTTACCTATTTCAATTGGAAGCTGTCTATTTAGCCCATTTTGTGCACCTAAATGCGAGTACGATAGATACCTTACCAATGTTGATATAGAAGCATTCGTTGCATATAAATAAGGAGTTAAAAGTCTTGCGTTATAGATACCAGTAAAAAGTCGTACAAATTGTGTTGTAATAGAAGTTATTGAAAGATGAAAGAAATGTAAAATTTCAATTGGTACATTTTTTATAAATTTTTCTAAAAAACTTTTTAAAATATATTTAAGCATTAAACTTTACTTTATATTTAGTTAAGGCTATTTCCCAATCTTCAATAGTATCTATATCTTGAACATCCATTTCACTTACAATGAAAGGGATAGCTTTTTTTAGAAAAAGTTGTTTAGAATGAAATACTTCTTTACTTTTGGCCCAATAAAACTGCCCAGCATCATGGTAAGTGTATTCTAAATCCTGGCTACGTTTATTGATATTCTCCGGCCAAATATATTCTAATTGATTTTTATTATTTATGCGCAATGCTCTTTGGATAGGAGAATTGAATTTTACAACTGGAATTACAGAATCTGCATTATTTTCAATCATTATAATAAATGAATCTATCAATTTTTGAGGTGTTACAAAAGGTGCAGTTGGATAAATACAACATAAATATTCAAATTCCTTACCTAATTTTTTATATTCCATTAAAACTTCTAACAAAACATCTGCTGTTGTTGCAAAATCATTGGACTTTTCAATTGAACGCATGAAAGGAATTAGAGCTCCATATTTTTTTGAAACCTCTGCAATTTCCAAATCATCAGTGGAAACCATAACTACATCAAATAATTTTGAATTTATTGCTGCTTCAATGCCGTAAGCAATGATTGGTTTACCCAAAAAGTCTTTAATATTTTTTCTGGGAATTCTTTTGCTTCCACCTCGGGCGGGAATAATTGCAATACTTTTATTCAAACTGTCCCCAATCTAATGGTGTTCCTTTTTCAAAATCTTTTCTGAATTTTTTCCCTAATATTTCTTTATAATATTTGGGATGTAATCCATATCCGGGTCTAATTGACCTAACATTTCCTTCGGTTAATGTTTCTCCAGCTTTGACATCTTTTACAATGAATAATGAACGAGCAAAAACTTTACTTTTTTCAACCTTTGGGGTTAATTGATAATTGACCTTTCCAACAGCTTTTTCAACATCTCTGATAGAACAAACCAAATGCTTAAACTCTGCGGGTTCCATTGAAAAAGAAGAATCAGGGCCTCCAAGATTTCTATCTAAAATAAAATGTTTTTCAATAATTCTTGCACCAAGAGCTACAGCCGCAATTGCAACTGAACTACCCATTGTGTGGTCGGATAGTCCGGGGATAACATTAAATGTTTCTCTTAAATGTGGAATAGTAAGGAGATTTGATTCTTCAATGGGTGCAGGATAAGCAGATGTACATTTAAGCAATGCAATTTCATCATTCCCTGCACTTTTGCATACATTCACAGCTTCTTCAATATCACTTAACGTAGCAAGTCCTGTAGAAATAATCATTGGTTTGCCCTTAGTTGCCACATACTCAATAAGTGGAATATCAAAGATTTCAAAAGATGCAATTTTATAAACTGGTACATCCAATTCTTCAAGAAAATCAACTGCTGACTTATCGAACGGAGTAGAAAAAAAAACCAAACCCAATTCTTCAGCATAATCTTTAAGTTTATGGTGCCATTCCCACGGAGTATAAGCCTCCTGATAAAGTTCATACAAAGTTTTACCATCCCATAAAGTGTTTCCACTTATTTGAAAATATTTGTTATTACAATTTATGGTTAGTGTATCGGCTGTATAAGTTTGCAATTTTATTGCATCTGCACCACATTCCTTGGCTGCTTTAATTGTCTTAATTGCAACATCAAAACTGTGATTATGATTTGCTGAAAGCTCAGCTACTATAAAAGTTTTATCATTAATTAAATCAGAGATCTTTTTTTTCATTATTAAAAAGTATTTTTTTGTAATTTTTTTTTAATTCAACTATTGAAATATTCCATCCTTTTTCACCTAAGATAAATTTTATTTTTTTAAAATCATTTGAATAATGAAAAGTTCCTCTCTCTATTTGTTTTTGGGCAATAAACCTAAAACTTTTAATATCATTCCATTTTTGTTTAAATAGCAACTTAATTTCCCTTTGAAGTTTTTCATACGAGCTGGAAAGTGTTTCAGTTTCTTCATCAAAAATAATTTCTTTTTGATACAAAATATCACCGGTATCGATTCCTTCATCAATTAAATGAATTGTAACCCCTTTGGGTGTATTTTCTAGAAAACTCCAAATGTTTGGATCGGCTCCTTTATTCCAAGGTAAATAAGAAATGTGAAGATTAATAATCTTGCCTTTATATAATTCAATTACATCTGACTTAATTATATATCTATAACCAAAACTGACTATGAGATTTGTATTTATTTCAGTCAAATAATCAATTGATAATTTTTCTCTGAACAAAAAACATTCTACATCTTCAAACCCAGAAAGCCATTCATATAAATCAAGTGTGTTCTCATTATTTGTTAAAAACAAAACCTTAATTTTTTGCATAGTTTACCATCCTTCTAGCTGCTTTACTACCCCAGGTAATTGATTATTAAAATTCTCGAATTTCATAATATTATTTTTTATTATTTAGTGAAAATCTATGTTATCTAACCTATTTCCCAGTTTTATAAATCCTGATGCAACTGAACATTTTAATTTATATTTTTATTTTTCAGCAAACACAAATGCAATAGTTGGCATCCCTTTCGTCCAACTTCATAAGTTGCTCTCTCAGCTGCCGAAATTGTAAAATCATATTCTATCATAAAGTTAAATATTTCATTTGCATCTAAAATTAGTAATTACAGATATTGCCTAAGTCGGATTTAAAGTCAAATTTTCCTTGTAAAACAAATGAAAAAAATTTTGGAAATTTTTTAATATATAAAACAAGACTTTATTAGTTAAATGGTGTATTACTTTGGCCCATAAATTATAAGTATATTTTAAAATCATTATCTTTTTTTCTGAAAAATACAAACCACTTAAAATTCTTTTCTTAATGTGATTTATTCCAAGTAAGTAACTATGATTATCGTCTTAATAATAAGATAAATATTCTTCTCCAACTGTTCCATTAACTATAACCAAGTAGATAATTTATCAATATTTAATCATCCAAGTAAAAGGTTCTATTAACCGAATTATAAATTTTTTGACAAATCTCTAATGAGCTAAAGAGTTTTCAATTCCTGCAACAATATAATCATTATAAATTATATTAATTTTTTCTTATCATTATTATAATAGAATTGAATCATATTTACATTATCAATATATTTCATAAATATTTCATCGCAATTAGCAATGTAATTTGACGTTATTTTTTTTCTTCCACCGTCTGATAAATTGAAAGACATCAAATATATTATCCATATCCCGTGCCTTAAAATTATTACGTAATAAAAGCTACCTTCACTTAGCCAGTTTATTAATTCTACTTACTATGTACTGTAAGTCCTCATTTTCTAATGATGGATAAATTGGAATTGATACTTCATTTTTGTAAAATTCTTCTGCAATTGGGAAATCACCCACTTTAAAACCAAAATTATTTCTGTAATAAGGCTGCAAATGTACTGGAATATAATGCACTTGAAGGCTAATATTGTTTTCTTTCATTTTCTCAAAGAATTTAACTTTTGTTATATTAAGTTTATTAAATTTAATTTGTAACGGATATAAGTGGTAAGCATATTTAGTATTTTCCGAAACCGTTGGGACAATAAATCTGTCATCTTTTGAAAACTTCTCGTTATAATATTCAGCAATCTCAATTCTTCTTTTTAAAAAATCATCCAGTTTTTTTAATTGTGATGAACCAAGCGCTGATTGAAAATCTGTAATTCTATAATTAAAGCCTAAAAAGTGCATTTCGTAATACCATGGTCCTTCATTCTTTGTTAAATATTTTTCATCTTTAGTTATTCCATGTGTGCGTAATATTTTTACTTTTTTATCAATATCTTTATTGTTTGTTAAAATAGCGCCACCTTCGCCTGTAGTTATGTGCTTTACCGGATGAAAACTCATATTGACTACGTCAGCGTATTGACAAGCATATCCAATATTACCATCGATTTCAGCACCCAGTGCATGACAATTATCATTAACTAGTTGAAATTTATATTTAACAGAAAGTTCTTTCAACTTTTTCCAATCACATGGTATTCCCGCATAATCAACAGCAATCACTGCTTTAATATTTTTCCCCTTTTTTTTATAACATATAATTTTTTCTTCAAGTTTGTCAACATTCAGTGTGTAAAAAATTGGATCTATATCAACAAAATCAGGCGTAGCTCCAGAGTATAAAATACAATTTGCACTTGCTAAGAAAGTTATCGGCGTTGTAATAATAATATCTTTTTTTTTCCAACCTAAAGCTAAACCAATTAAATGCAATCCTGCTGATCCATTAGCAACTGCAGAAACATATTTAGCATGAAATTTTTTACTTAAATCATATTCAAATTTCTTTACATTAGGACCTTGTGTCAACCACTCTCCTTTTAGAATTTGCACGACAGCTTGTATATCTTTTTGATCTATGGTTTGTCTACCATAAGAATAATACTTGGACATAAAAATCCCTATTCAATTGGTTTAAAGTTAGGATCCACAAATTTTTTAATTAGTTCACGCATACTTTCAACAGATACCCAATCGGTATTTTCCCCGGAATTATAACTGAAGCCGTCTTTAACCTTAATACCTTTATAATAATCAAGATAACTTCTTATATAATTAGTGGATGGAAGAATAGCATAATATTTTCCGATATCTATAGTATTATAAGAATCACTTTTTGTAATCATTTCTTCGTGTAATTTTTCACCGGGTCTAATTCCAACATACTCAAATTTTGCATTAGGGGCAATCGCCTTAGCAACTGTTTCAATTCTGTAGGAAGGGATTTTAGGAACAAATAATTCTCTACCAATTGCATTCTTAATAGCCCATAAGACCATTTCAACACCTTCTTCTAACGAGATATTGAAACGAGTCATGTCTTTGTGAGTAATAGGTATTATTCCTTCTTTTGCTTTTTTCATAAAGAAAGGTATGACTGAACCTCGTGAGCCCATTACGTTGCCATACCTGACAACTGAAAAACGAAGGTTACGTTTACCTTTCATATTATTAGCAGCAATAAAAAGTTTATCAGATACAAGTTTTGTTGCACCATAAAGATTTATAGGTGCTGCTGCTTTATCAGTAGAAAGTGCAACAACAATTTTAACATTAGTAGCCATTGCAGCCTCTATAACATTTTGAGCTCCACCGATATTAGTTTTAATAAATTCGTCAGGGTTATATTCAGCCGCGGGAACCTGTTTAAGTGCAGCAGCATGGATTATTACATCAATACCTTCACATGCTCTTTTAAATCTTGCATAATCTCTTATATCTCCAATAAAATATCTTATTTGAGGGAATTCTTTTGCGTTAAATTTTTGTGCCATTTCAAATTGTTTTAATTCATCCCGTGAATAAATTACTAATCTTTCAACTTCAGGATATTTCGTGAGGATCATTTCGGTAAATTTTTTCCCAAAAGAACCAGTACCCCCTGTTATCAGAATTGATTTGTTATTAAGCATTTTTTCCCTTTTTTATAAAAATATATTATATATTTTCAAATACAATAATTTTTTAAAATTAAATTTGATATAATCTGATAAGTTAGATTCTATAATATTTATTATTAAATTTTTCAATATTGTCTTCTTTTCTAATCAAAGCTTTTTCCGTAAAAAGATTTTGAATTTAACTGCATTTAGTTGTCAAAGTTAATTTTATTAATATGCATCAATGCTTTTGATATTACTTCTGTTAATTCTTCCAAATATATCTTTTTTTATTTCGATTATATTTTTATGAAACGGAAACGAGGGCAGCACCTGAGGTTTGTGTCGTGTGTCTGGTATAATTCTAACTTGTTATCGTTACTCGCTATTGAACTTGCCCCCAAAAAGTAAACAGTATTTTTTAGTTAGTTAAGTTAGTACTTCAAATTCAACCGGAGTTTTATAACCCAAAGAAGAGTGTAATCTTTGACGATTATTAAATATTTCAATGTACTCAAAAATACTCCTTCGGGCTTCTTCTCTGGTTTTATATCTTTTTCTTTTTACAAGTTCTGTCTTTAATGTGTGAAAAAATGATTCCATTATTGCATTATCATAA
>Ga0101944_10002838_pt1 | contig 26335 bp, 29 predicted proteins | sample DewCreD2012metaG_FD_75245 | JGI IMG/M metagenome (GOLD analysis project Ga0101944, IMG submission 75245) | Hot spring sediment bacterial and archeal communities from British Columbia, Canada, to study Microbial Dark Matter (Phase II) - Dewar... ... | reverse complement strand
CCTGAGACACGAAAGCGTGGGGAGCAAAAAGGATTAGATACCCTTGTAGTCCACGCCCTAAACGATGCCTGCTTGCTGTTTCGAGTATCGACCCTCGGAGTGGCGTAGCTAACGCGTTAAGCAGGCCGCCTGGGAAGTACGGTCGCAAGACTAAAACTCAAAGGAATAGACGGAGACTCGCACAAGCGGTGGAGCATGTGGTTTAATTCGACGTTAAGCGAGGAACCTTACCAAGATTTGAAATTCTAGATGACAGCTGCGTGAAAGCGCGGCCTTCTCTCAAGGACATCTAGGACAGGTGCTGCATGGTTGTCGTCAGCTCGTGCCTTGAGGTGTTCCCTTAAGTGGGGTAACGAGCGCAACCCTTATCGCGTGTTACAAGTGTCACGCGAAACTGCCCCCTCCCTTGGCTAGTAACTAGCCACTAGGGTTTTGCCACTAGGAAATGTAATTCGCATTCTCTGGTCGCTAACCACTATTGGCTAATGGCTAGTAGCCAACGGAGGGGGAGGAAGGAGAGGATGACGTCAAATCAGCATGGCCCTCTGATATCTTGGGCGACACACATGCTACAATGGCAAGGACAATGGGCTGCCAAGTCGTAAGACGGAGCTAATCCCATCAAACCTTGCCCCAGTTCAGATTGAGGTCTGAAACCCGACCTCATGAAGCCGGAATCGCTAGTAATCGTGTATCAGCCACGGCACGGTGAATACGTTCTCGAGTCTTGTACTCACTGCCCGTCACGCCAAGGGAGCCGGGAGCGGGTGAAATTCCATTTCGGTGGGATTAGCCCGAGCTCGGTAACATGGGCGAAGTCGTAACAAGGCACGCGTAGCGGAAGCTGTGCGTGAAACAATTACACTAGTTCTTATAGCGGCGGACCCCTTTGCTTTAAGCACTGTGGGAATAGCTATTTGAACACTATAGGTGTTGGGGCAACTATAAAGCTCTCTTTGTACACTGTGCTCCTTTTATGCAATAATATGAGGGGTAACAGAATGGCAGATACTGCGCAGAAAAACATTCTCCTAGTTGAGGATGAAAATTTCTTGTCATCACTCATCAAGACTCGCCTGGAAAAGGAGGGTATGACGGTGACTCAAGTTTTTGACGGCGAATCAGCCGTCAATTGGCTTATGGAGAATCATCCGGATCTTATTATCCTTGATCTCATTCTGCCAAAATTATCCGGCTTTGAGGTTTTGGAACGGGTGTCGTATGACCCCGAAAAGGCCAAAATACCGGTAATCATTCTGTCCAACTTAGCGCAGGAATCCGATATTATGAAGGCAAAAAATTTAGGCGCTAAAGAATATTTCGTAAAGGTGAGAATCTCTACCGACGAAATAATAGATAGAGTAAAAAGCTTATTACCATAATGATTCACGAATCCGTACTACCCAAAATTAAAGCTGGCGCAAAAGTTAAGGTGTACGAAGGTAAAACTCCATTTGAGGGGTTAGTTATCGCCACCAAGCATGGTAAGGAAAACGGTGGTACCTTCACCGTGCGCGCGGTTTTGGCGGGCGTGGGGGTAGAACGAATTTTCCCCATACATTCTCCTAATATCATAAAAGTAGAGGTGGTATCTGCGCCCAAGAAGGTGCGAAGGTCCAAGCTCTACTATGTTCGCGGTATTTCTGCGAAGAAATTGCAGCAGAAGTTGAAGGTTTCCTTATAAACTAAAAAGCGGCAATCCGATTTTATTTGCCGGCTATCGGTAGGAAATAAAAAAGACCTCGGGTAATTCGCCTCCGCCAGTTGGCGGATGGCGGAGCGGAGCCTTTTGTATAATGAAAGAAATGAATTATTCTAGGGCGATAAAAATAGCTATTCTTATGTTTTTAGCTGGGATGAGCTTTGTTTCGGTGAGATTTGTTAATCTATCGCAGGCACCTTGTCCTCCCGGCGTAATGTGCGCTCAGGTGATGACCAGGAATCCTCTACCTTTTATTATTTCTGGATTAATATTTTTGGCGTATTTTTCTTGGTTTGTATTTTCTTTTTCTTCTTTTTCTATTGGTAAACAAGTATTGTTTTCAATCATTTTGTTTGCAGTTTTATTTTTTCTCTTTTCGGGTCCGCTAAAGGGTTTGTGGTGGAATTGGGTTGTGTATCAAGGGTTTTAGCACTCTTCTTGAAATTAACTAGTGTACTAGGGCGGGGAAGGCTGATTGAATTTTTTAGAGGTTAACTATTTCCAAATACCAGAAAGGAATTTGCTCCTACTGCGGGCATGAAGTCGTGGCAATCATGAAGAAAGTGCTGTTTGATCCGTGGCGAAGAGTCTACGGAATTGTTGGTGTTGAAAAAATTAATCCTACCAACATCACCGATTACGACAGGTTATTTCAGAATGGTTTCCATTGCGCGAATTGTAAGCTGCATTTCGGCGAAATGCCGCCGGTATCTGTGGAGAAGAAGCCCATTCCCGTGGAATTCCATCTTGGCCTTCAGCAGCGCCACCAACCCCTGTCTGTGGGCTCCTGAATCCGAACGCGTCTGCGGTCGAGGCAATGAAGAAAGCTGGTAGGGGAATGGGAATAAAGAACCTCTTTACCTGTACCAACAAGGCACTCGGCCTTCGACCCAGCGGCCCCTTCTATAAAGGGTATTTTGGCATTTGAGTTCGCGCGCATAACAAGCACGGTTGCCCACCATAACATCCGGGCCGTTTTTATTGAAAAATATATATAATTAAGTATGATAATGAAGCATTCATAAGCGCGGGTGGCGAAACTTGGTAGACGCACATCCTTGAGGTGGATGCGGGCATTATGTCCCGTGGAGGTTCAAGTCCTCTCCCGCGCACTATTTTGGAAATAGCAAGTCAGGGAAAGTCACCTCGCTCCGCTCGGAAGGCCCGGCAGAAAACATTTCTCCCTTTCTTTTTTAATTAAAAAGAAATGAGAGTTTGGTGCATAAAACCAGTTATTAAAAACAGCCGAATTAATCGGCTGTTTTTAATTTAGTGCGGGAAGCGAATTAGCTGTTTGTGGGCAAATTCTTTCCCTCACCAGAATTTACATCGCGGATTTTACTTTCCCTTTACTTGGATTTTAATCTTGGATGACGGCTTGGTTTCAGCTTTAGGCATGACGATTTTGAGGACACCTTTTTCGTAGGTTGCCTCAACCGCGTCTTCCTTAACCGCGACTGGCAGGCGCACCATTCGCTCAAACGAACCCGTGCGAATTTCTTTGCGCCAGTATCCTTTTTCTTTCTCTTCTTTCTTTTCATCCATCTGGCCTTTTACCCGCAAGACTCCATCTTCAACCGACACATCAACCTTTTCCGGGTCAAAGCCGGGTATTTCCACCTCCGCAATGATTTCTTTGTCGCTCTCTTTAATATCCATTGCGGGCTTGGTTAACTCCATGCGTGGAAATACCGGCAAAAGCCAGTCATCCTCGCCGAAGAATTTATCCAAGTCAGAGAAAGGTTTCCAAGGAATGAGTGACATGGTTACACCAACTTTATGATATATGCCGACCTTTTTTAGTATTTTATAAATTTTGTTTTTTCGGTCAAGACTTTTTATTTGTCACTGCCAATTCTTTTTCCAGCAAGGCAAATCTGTGGCGGGGGGTGGGGTTGGTGAGGGGTGTATATCCTGCCCTTGTATGCGCAAGACCCGCGGTTGTATCGGTATTTGATAGATTTATAAGTAAAATGCAGGTATCTTTTTTTGTTGATAATAATTTTAGGGTTTGTGTTAAAGTTGAGAATGATACTGCAAGCAGAAAGCCCGCCGGAATGGCGGGCTTGTGAATTATTAAGAGAGGTCGCTGTGGCGACTACAGGAGGCCGGAGGCCTCCAGCTCCGACTGGCCGTAGGGTACGACGGCGGGAATGTTGAGTTTAGCGATTTCGCTGACGATGGCGGACAAGGTTTTAAGAATCGCAAGCTCGGTGCTTCCGGCATTTTCAATTGCCTTGGCGAGCGCCGCAAAAGAGCCCAAAAACTTCGCTATTCCTCCATTGTTTTCTCGTTCGTCCATCACAACCTGAAATAGTTTGCTCAAAATACCAACGATCATTGGCTCTCTGAAAATGAGCGGATGCACGATACTCAAGAAATCCCTCTCGTCATCTTTGGCTGATTTTGCTAAATCGTCCAAGCCAAATTGGTAAAGGGGATCATAATAGAAGTAGGGAATGCCTCGGTTGCAGGCATCCTCTAGAATATCCCCCCACTGCCAATCTCCCATTTTCGTTTCCATGCATTCCGGCCAGAACATTGAGCCGTAATCCGGGTCCTCGTTATTTAGAACTTGTAGCCGGACTAACTTGGCTCCTTCTTGAGTGAGGCGGCGAATAACCGCGACGGGCAGGATGAATACATTTTCCATATTGTTAAACCTCCGTGCTGGTATTATCATTAATAAATAATTATGTCAATAAGGGTGAGTTGGATTATTGGAATTGATGAGGTGGGGCGGGGTGCATTGGCGGGGCCGGTTGTAGTTTGTGCGTTGGCCTGTCCCGCGGATTACAATATTAAAAAAGAAGGGCAAAGAGTGGGTCTTGTTCCGCTGAGAGATTCTAAAAAATTAACAGCCCAGCAACGAGAAGAATGGGCAAGGTGGCTTAGGGGGAATAAGAACATTAGATTTTCACTAGCTTTTGCGTCGCCGGTAACCATAGATAAAATCAATATATCGGCCGCGGCCAACAGGTGCGCGTGGAAGGCAGTGACGCGGGTATTGGGTTTTGTTGATCCTATAATCAACTGGAAAAGAAAAGTGGGAGCAAAAGAAAGGAGGGGGGTGCGAATAATTTTGGATGGGGGATTACATATAAAAAACAAGGATTTTCAGAAACAGTTTAATGCCAATACTTTGCCCAAGGCTGATGAAAGATTTCCAGTAGTTTCTGCCGCGTCAATTCTTGCCAAGGTGAATCGAGATTTTTTGATGAATCGATTGGATAAGAAATATCCCGGCTATGGATTTTCAAAAAATGTAGGTTATGGAACCAGGGTTCATATTAATAAAATAAAGGTAAGCGGTTTTGTGCCCGTACACCGACAATCCTTTCTGGGCGGCGTCATAGGGAAGAGGGATTATCCGCTATAATTACATTATGAAAAAAATATTTATCTCCGTAATTATTATTGCCGTTTTGATATTTGGATTTTCTCAGGTAAAGGCGGCGAGTATAGTCGAATTGCAGGCTCAGTTAAAATCCCTGCTCAACCAGCTTTCTGTTTTGCAGGCTAAACTAGCCTCGCTTCAGGCAGGTGAGCAGCCATCTTCCTGTTATCCATTTTCCGCTTCTCTTGTTTCCGGCCAGAAAGGGGCTGAAGTTTCTCGTTTGCAGACGTTTTTACAGCAAGAAGGATTTGCAATTTCCGCGGATGAAGTCCAGGCTCAGTATTTTGGCCCCTCTACTAAAGCTGCCGTAATTACCTTCCAGGAGAAAAATAGGGATGAAATTCTTTTGCCTGCCGGTCTTACCAGGGGTACTGGAGTGGTAGGAATTTACACTCGAGAAAGAATTAATGCTCGTATGGGCTGTGCCATTGGCTCAACCATGAAATTTTGCAGCGGATTTGCGGGGATTGTTTGCCCGGATGGATTGGAATGCAGGCTTGATGGAAATTATCCGGATGCGGGAGGTCATTGTGTGCCTAAAGCAGAAACTTCTACGAAGGTTTGCACGGCAGATGTGATGCAATGCCCTGATGGTTCGTACGTGAGTCGTGTTGCGCCAAGCTGCCAATTTGCCTCTTGTCCGGTGGCAAGGAACTGTATGCCTCGACCAGCTTGTTTAGACTCTAACCCGCGATGCTTGATTGCTGAACCAATTGGCGGATGGTGTCCGGCAAGCAGTACTTCTCAAGTTGCTTGCTCAATGGATGCCAAGCAGTGCCCGGATGGTTCTTATGTGGGGCGAATTCCGCCAAATTGTGAGTTTGCAGCATGCCCCACCACGGGGGGAGAGACAAAGCGGAGCCCAAGTATCGTTTCTCCTAATTCTCCAAAAACCTTACGTAGCGGCGAGCAATTAACTATTTCCTGGAATGCGAATGGTGGTCAATATTTTGATGTTTACTATATAAAAAATGGACCTACCGCAACCTGGCAAAAACTTTGGCAAAATACTGCAGGAAGTGGGTCAACAATAAGGTCTATCTTGTGGTGGGCCACTCTTTCCGGTAGTCGAGAGTTTGATGTATATAGGTTTAAAGTTTGTGTAGCAGGCACCGAGTATTGCGCGGAATCAAGCGATGTTACCGTGCTTAATGAAGGACAATAATTCGCTTTTGTATCATAAAAACAACACAGTTTGACCCTTTTATAATAAAAATGTATCATACCTACGTTCCGTAACATCTTAATATTACTTCTATGGGAGGCGTACCAATTAAACATCATACCAAAGGCAAAGTAGGACGTCGGCGGTCTCATCAGGCTTTAAAACCAATCAGTTTGGTGGCCTGCAAGAGCTGTAAAGCGCCGCGACTTCCGGGAAAGCTTTGCGCTCATTGCGGCAAGAAATAAAAGGCCAATTAATCCAAGCACCTTCCAGCACATTCCATGGCCACTCGACACCTCATTCGTTCAACAATTTTGCAGTCGTTGTATGAGTGGGACTTTTATGGCCAAAAAACTGATATTACTGAAATCCTCCAAAGAAATTTGGATGAGTTTGCGCCGGGTATTGATGAGCCGGAGTTTGCCTGGAAAATACTAAAGGGGGTGATTGAGCATTTGGCGGAAATAGACGCCACCATTGTGCGCGTTGCGCCGGAGTGGCCGCTTTCAAAAATCGCTCCGATTGACCGGAATATCTTGCGCATTGGCCTTTATGAACTTCAGTGGGCAGATCCTAACGAGGTGCCACCCAAGGTAGCTATTAATGAATCAATTGAAATGGCAAAATCCTACGGAGGTCCAAACAGCCCTCGATTTATCAACGGAGTTATGGGGACGGTGTTTCGAGAAAAATATGGAACCGAAGCACCTCCGGCCGCTCAACCCAAAAGTAGTCCAGAAACTACCCCCTCAGATTCTACTGGATCGTAGTCCTTATCATCAGTAATGTAGAAACATTTTTTATGAGTGAGCTGACAAATTTCGAAAAAAAAGCAGGTATCGCATATAAAAATAGAAATTTATTCCGAGAGTCTATTACTCATCGGTCTTATTTGAATGAAAATCCGGCCTGGCCTCATCCGCATAATGAACGGCTAGAGTTTCTGGGAGACGCAGTACTGGAGCTTGCGGTTACGGAATCCTTATATAAGCGTTATGAGCAATTTCCAGAGGGCAAATTAACCTTGCTTCGGGCGGCTTTGGTAAATTATCAATTTCTTGCAAGGATTGCTTCTGATTTAGGGCTAGAAAAGGAAATTTTAATGTCCCGAGGGGAATCGCGGGATACCGGCAAGGCCAGGGAGGTTATTTTGGCGAATGCGATGGAGGCGGTAGTTGGGGCGTTATATTTAGACCAAGGATTTTCTGTAGCTCAAGATTTTGTGGAACGGCATATTATGCCGCATATTGGCGAAATTGTGGCCAGCCAAAGTTACAAAGACCCCAAGAGTCGTCTGCAGGAAGTGGTGCAAGAAAAGCACAAAATAACCCCTTCCTATCGAGTGCTTTCGGAAGACGGACCTGCGCATGCGAGGGTGTTTAGAATTGGCGTGTATGTAGGCGAAACCTTGCTTGGCGAGGGCGAGGGGGCCAGTAAACAGGAGGCGGAGGTGGAGGCCGCCCGTGCAGCACTTCGAGCACATGCCAAGTAATTTGTTTCGCGCTATCATTATTCATAAGAATATATCCCCAGTATGGCTCATTTATTGCGCAGGTTAGAATTATCCGGCTTCAAGTCATTCGCCGACAAAATCGTGCTGGAATTTCCTCCTGGAATTACGGCGATTGTAGGGCCTAACGGTAGCGGTAAGAGTAATGTGGTAGATGCAATACGCTGGCTATTGGGCGAGCGAGATGCCAAATCGCTGCGTGGCGGTAAAATTGATGATTTAATTTTTGCTGGTACCCCAAAACGTCCTCGTCTTGGGCAGGCCAGAGCTTCCCTCTATTTTGATAATTCGGGGAATTTTTTCCCGATAGATTTTTCGGAGGTATCTATTACTCGACAGATTTCTCGCGATGGTTCCAGTCAGTACTATCTTAATTCAAGTGAAGTTCTTTTGCGCGACTTGGTTGATTTTTATGCCAAGGCCCGCATGGGTAGTCGGGGGATGATTGTGGTGACGCAGGGCAACTCCGATATGTTCATTCGCGCCACTCCGTTAGAACGTCGGGAAATGATAGAAGAAATGCTGGGCTTAAGGGAGTATCAAATCAAGCGACTGGACGCGATTCGCCGCTTGAAATTAAGCCGTGACAATCTAGTGAAGGTTAACGCGCTTATTGAAGAAATTCTGCCGCACCTGCGCTCCCTGCGGCGTCAAACAGCTCGCTGGGAAAAGCGCGGAGCATTAGTGGAGGAACTTGCCAGCTTAGAAAGGGAATATTTCGGTTCGCAACTGGCAGAGGTATCTCGGGAAATGCTTCGCCTGGATGGCGAATTAAACGCTATGCAAGCAAGAGAGGCCGGTTTGCAAGCGGCCAAAGAAGCCGCATTAGAGCAGCTGGCCGCAGTAGAGGCGCGGGAGCCTCGGGGCAGACAGGAGTTGAAGGATATCAAGATGCGCGTGCAGGAAGTGTACGCGAAAAAATCGGATTTGCAGCGGGAGGTTGCACGCATAGAGGTTCGTATTGAGGCATTGGAAGAAAAGGAATCTGCTTCTCATCTGCCCTCGCATACGGAGTTAATTTCTTTAATTTCTCGCATCAAGATGGAATTGGAACGAATGAGCGACCCGCAGGCGAAGAATCATCACCTTACCGCGAAACAATTATTGAGTGAGATTGAGGCGCTATTTAACGGTGGCCGCAAAATTGAGAAGAATTCAGAGCGTGATGAATTGAAATCACGCTTTCAGCATCTGGCGGAGGAGTTGGCACAATTAGAGGCAGAGCTTTTGGCTTTGCGAGCGAAAGAGCACGAGTTGGAGGTTGGGCAAGAACAATTTACCGCGGCTTTTAAGGCGGCAGTTGCAAATGTGGATTCAGCGAAGCGTGCGATTGAGGTCTGGGAGCATGAGTACCGTCACCTGCAACTTTCTCGGGAGCGTATTGCTATGCGTGAAGCGGAATTGTTGCGCCAGCTTGAGCAGGCGGGACTTTCTACAATTTCTGTGGCAGGGGCAACCGGTAGCTACCAGCCGCACGATTTGCAGGAAATGGAGCGTCGAATGTATCGAATTCGCGGAGAGCTTGCGAGTATGGGTGAGGTTGACGAAGCCTTGATTAAAGAGGCCCAAGAAACCGAAGGGAGATACGAATTTTTAGCTGGTCAGGCGGCCGATTTAGAGAAAGCAATTACCGATCTTAAAAATTTGGTGCGTGAATTAAAGGAAAAAATTCGTTCCGAGTTCGCCGAGGCACTTAATCGTATCAACGAGGAATTTGCCAAATATTTTGAGGCGATGTTTGACGGTGGGCATGCCAAGATGAAAACAGTAGTTCGAGAGAAAAAAGAGAAGGAAGTTGCCGGAGAAGAGAGATCGGCTGCGAAAGAAATTGCGCCGGAAGAAGAGCAGGAAGAACCCGAAGAGGGAGTTGAAATATCGCTTTCCCTACCCAGAAAACGCCTTGCTTCTTTAGAGGTGCTGTCTGGTGGGGAAAGATCATTGGTTGGTTTGGCGGCATTGTTTGCAATGATTTCTGTGTCTCCACCGCCATTTCTTGTTTTAGATGAAATTGATGCTCCGCTAGATGAGAAAAACGCGCGTCGTTTTTCCGCAATGCTAAAAGAATTTGCTAAGCATACCCAATTTATTTTAGTAACTCATAATCGCGTAACAATGGAGGCTGCAGATGTGTTGTATGGCGTAACGCTTGATCCGGACGGCAGCTCAAAGGTGGTTTCACTTAAACTTAGCTAAACAATTGATTTAATGATTTCACCCCAAAAAACTCTCCTTGGGTTGAAGGCTGTTATTGCGGCGTTTGGTTTATTTACCCTGCTATTCTTTCTCCCGAAAACAGTGAGTGCGGAACAGGTGGTGCGTGATTTTTCGGCAGAATATCAAATCCAACCAGACGGAACGGTTCTAGTGAGCGAGTTTATTCAATATGACTTTGGTGTGGACCAGCGGCACGGGATATACCGCATAATACCGCGAGCAAGTAAGAATGGGCCAGAAATTGCCATCCAAGTGTTGGGGGTTACGAATGAGAAGGGGATTGCCTGCCAATATCAGGTATCCACTTTTGGCGAAGATGTGGAAATCAGGATTGGCGATCCAGACGAACTGGTGACAGGTTTGCATCAGTACAAAATTATCTATCGAGTAGCGAATGTGGTGCGCGAATTTCAGGGATATGATGAATTCTATTGGAATGTTACTGGCGATAAGTGGCAGGTTCCTATTCTTAAATCAACTTCATCCATTATTCTTCCCATTCAATTCGAAACGAGCAGCTTGATTGCCGCCTGTTACACTGGTATAGCAGGTAGTACCTCTACCTGTCAGTCCCAACTCACATTGAGCGGGAGCGGTGGCGGAATTGGAGCTGTTTATGCTGTGCGAGAAGCCCTATTTGCTGGTCAGGGATACACAATTGCACTCCGTTTCCCAAGGGGGGCTGTAACGCCTGCTGCAAGCAGCCGAACTAAGCAATCAGACTCGTATAGTCCAATATCGGCGATTGCTTACGGTGCTGCATTTTTGATGCTTTTCGGACGATTAGTTTTTATGATTCTGCGGCGCGGTGGGGTGCGTCCTCGGCCACGCATTCCGTTTCCCATCCGCCGCAAAACTATTATTCCGCAATATGACCCTCCGTCCGGTCTAACTCCTTTAGATGTAGGTATTCTGATGGATGGGAATTTGGACCCGGCAGATATTTCTGCCTCAATTATCAGCTTGGCGCAGCGCGGTTATTTGAAGATCCATTGTTTAGAAAAGGTAATTCCATTCTGGCCTGACAGAAAGGATTTTGAATTTGAGTTACTGAAAAAACCTGATGATTTAGATAATCTATCAGATCGGTTGATACTACAATATTTGTTCAGCAATGACCTTGCTTCGGGTGTTGCTCAGACGGCGACATTTCTCGGCAAATTGCGCACGAATGACCCATCGATTAGGGAAGAAACAGTTTCAAACATATCACCAGGGCAGAAAGTTAAGCTTTCCGAAGTGGTGAGTAGTCGTATGGAGATGAACTTTTTTTTGGGCACTCTTAAACTAACCGAGGAGAAGCGCATGATGGACTTGGGTTATTTTGAAATGCGCGGGATTTTAGGAAGTCTGGGTACGGATAAGAAAAAAATCATGTTGTCTATCGCCGTTGTTGTAATAGGCTGGGCTGTTTTAACAACCGCTGTTTTTCTAGCGGGTAATGCATATTCCAACTCCTTTGTAGGGCCGATTGCTTTTCTTGTGTTATCGTTTTGTGCTGTGGCTTTATTCCCCAAGAGGATTTTTACCAAGGTGGGACAAGAAACCCTTTTGCATCTGCTGGGTTTTCGTTGGTTTTTGGAAGTTACTGAAAAAGACCGCCTTGAATTTGCTAATGCCCCAGAATTAAAACCGGAAACTTTTGAAAAATATCTGCCATTTGCGGTTGCACTTGGGGTAGACGACAAGTGGGCCCAAAAATTCAAAGATTTTACCATCACACCACCTAGCTGGTATGACGGAGGCCCATCGGGTGGCTCATTTGAAGCGGTGCGGTTTGTAAATACCTTTGCTATGGCTTCATCGCAACTTGCATCCGCATCAAGTGGCTATTCCAGTGGTACTGGTGGTGGAGGATTTTCGGGTGGGGGTTCTGGAGGAGGAGGGGGAGGTAGTTGGTAGTCTTTATTTTTGAAGATTTGTCTCACATATCAACGAAGGGCGTGCTAAAATATGAAATCAAAAATAATTAATCAGAATAACTAGCTCTTATTGCGATGAGAATAAGAATAATTTTTTCTGTTATTACTCTTATTTTTATTGGCAGCTTTGTTTATTTTATTGATTTAAAAAGTGAAACAATTGGCAGATTTCAGTCTGCGGCTTTAAATTTGGCATATGCGGATCTGTGGAATTTATATCGAAGCGGTCCAGGGTCTATTGATGAAGGAGCTATGTATGATGCGGTATTTTGTCCACCCCCTGTAAGCCGTAGCACCTCATCTATTTTTTTATCCTGTTTCGAAGGGGAAATCTATTCCAGACCCCGTGAATAAAAGTCTTGATTTAAGGTGGATTAGTAAAACCGAATCAAATAATCTTAAAATTTTTTATGATAAAATTTGTCTTAATCGTGATGCGGCAAACGCATTAATAAATATGGCTACGGCGGCACGCGCTGATGGCGTCTCTATTGGTGTTACTTCGGGTTATCGACCACCAATTTTACAGCAGATGGTTTGGGACTACTGGAATAAACTTCAGCCGGATATTGTTGAATTAGAAGTTGCGAAACCTGGCTATTCCGAACATCAACTTGGGACTGCGATTGATGTGACAAGTGAAGAAATAAAGTGGCGCGGCGTTGACTATAAATTTAAATTTACGAAAACTTACTCCTGGCTTAAAAAAAATGCCAAACAATTTGGTTTTATTTTTTCCTATACCGATGGCATGAAAGTATATGGGTATAATGCCGAAGAATGGCATTTGCGTTACGTTGGCAGGTGTATGGCGGAAGAAAAAGAAACGCAAGGCATGACATCCTTAGATTTTTTGTTGAGTTTGTGTAGGAGGGATGACCCAGTCTGCGGTATTGCTTCTTCAACCTTAAATTGGTGCGGTGCTATTTAGAATATTATTTTTTCTAGGGGTCAGTGTGCGGCAGTATTTTGGAGGCCGCATAGAGCTTTATGCCTAAGTTGTTATTTAATCTCGGATAATTTGTGTGTGGGCGGTAGTTTTGCATTAGCGCTCCTGTTGCCAAACTAGAATCTATCTCCCAACAGGCTAGGACTTGCATAAAAACTGGTTTTCTATTACTATTTTGCGGCAATGTTGGCTATTAAATTACAGCGAATCGGCAAGAAACATCAGCCTTCCTACCGGCTTATTGTGTCTGAGAAGCGGACTAAACTTTCCGGCGGTAAAGTAACGGAGGATTTGGGCTCTTATAACCCGTTTACCAAGAGGGCTACTATTAAAGAGGAGAGAGTAGCGTATTGGATTTCAGTTGGAGCTAAGCCAACCGTTACTGTTCATAATATTTTAGTAAGGGAAGGTTTATTAAAGGCAGCTAAGATTTCGCCGAAGATTCCAAAAGTGGCTGCAAAGCCTGTTCAAGAAGCTACTTCGACTGTTGCGCCAGTATCCGAGGTGCCAGAGGAGTCTGCTGCCCAGTAATTTGGTATTTCTACTAGCAGTTTATTGTCAAAATTCCCGCGATATGTCTAGGGTTTTGCATTTTACTGGTGATATGGGCATACTATTTTTACCTTAGTCCAATCGGTCGATGGGACTTTGGCAATAAAATAATCGGAAAAGGTCGTATCTCAGAACATCGGAACATGGAAGTATATCCAGATCAGGCTTTTCTGGAATATCTTGTGAAATCCTTGGTAGACCATCCGGAAGAGGTGGTAGTGGATCGCAAGGTTGATGAAAGGGGAGTTCTACTGACGCTCAAAGTTAACCCGGCCGATATGGGTCAGGTGGTGGGCCGTCAGGGCATGACCGCAAAGTCCATCCGTTCCCTTCTTCGCATCGTAGGCATTAAACATAATGCTCGCGTGAATCTGAAGATTGAGGAGCCGGAGGGTGGGCGTCGCTACAATCCAGAACAAGCACAATTTGAGTCTGCTCCGGTTCAGGAAGCAGCAGAATAAAAAACGGCCAGTCCTTCGGCAAGTTAAGTGGTGAGCTTGTTGAATTGCTCAGGATAAATGGTCGCTAATTATTAGTAGAGATAAAAAATAATGCGGCCCGTTTGCGTAATGCGAACGGGCCGTGTTGGTTTATTTTGCATTAAGAGGCGTTATATTCACGATGTAGTAGGATTGGGAGGGTGAAAGATTTGCACCTACAGGCCCATTCCTAAAATTACAATAAAATAATATATAGTAATGTCAAGTTGTCGGAGAGAAGGATTTTTCTTAGAATATGGCCGCTATGTCTATTGGATATACTGATTTAAAGAAGGGGATGGTGGTCGTGATTGATGGCGCACCCTGCGAAATATTGGAGGTCTCATTCCTTCGTATGCAACAGCGCAAGGCTACGGTGCAGACAAAATACCGAAACATGATTACCGGCAAGATTTTGGATCGTAACTGGCAAGCTTCGGATGAGTTTGAAGAGGCGGAAATTGAAAAGAAAAAGGCCCAATTTATTTTTGCAAACAAAGGGGAGTATTGGTTCCATGAAGAGGGTAATCCCAGAGCTCGCTTTTCTCTTTCGGGAGAAGTAGTTGGGGACTCGGCAAAATTTTTGAAATCAGGGGTGGTGGTGGATACCACAATTTTTGACGGCAAAGTTATTCAGGTGCGATTGCCTATTAAGATGGAGTTCACCGTCAAAGAAGCGCCACCGGCCATTCGCGGGAATACCGCCCAGGGTGGCAGTAAAACCGTGGTATTAGAAAATGGCACAACCCTGCAAGTCCCTTTATTCATTGAAGAAGGAGAGGTAATTCGAGTTAATACCGAAACTGGCGAATATACCGAACGCGTTAGTAAATAACAAAGCATCTCCAATGCCCCAAGAAAAAGCCCCGCATTACGCGGGGTTTTTTCGAGTGGAAAAGCGGAGCAATTTGATCGTCAATTATGAAGAACGTAATTGCGTTCTGGTGATCGTCGAGTTGAGCGGTGGTGGCCACAGCGTTGGAGCGAATTTTCTGACCGCTTAATTGCTGGGGTAATTGCCTTAGGAACCTTGATATAGGGGCGATTCATTCCGTCAGTTGATTGTAAGTTACTTTCGGGCCAGGTGTAGAAACCGATATTTGAGAAGGTGGCGGTGTGGCGTTGAATGAGGATGTGTTTAGGTGATAATCTTTCCCTTAACCCTAATATGGGCTGCTAGTAAAAAAGTATTTTTAAAATTTATAATGTAATGTTAAACAAAAATTCGCCCCGAATTGGGGCGGCGTTGATTGGTAGGTTAAAAGAGCTGGGCAACCCAGAAACGGCCTGCGGTGCCAGGATTTTTCTCGTAATATTCACCGGCCATCCGGCATCGCAGTCCTGCAATTTCCGCTATTGTATCCGCGAAGCAAAAAAGTTGCCTTCGCGGTGGAACCTTGGCGCAATCAATTTCTTGTCGTCGCCGTTGTTCCAGAGAATCGTTCTTCGTGAGCTGGGTCTTGCGCATTGCAGCAAGGAATTCTCAATCTCATAGATGAGAAGATCGCCTGGCTGCACGCGAAGCGGCTTTTTCTTTTTGTCGTTGTAAAAGTACATATTGTTTACCCCCCCGTTGCTTTCACATCACGAATACTATAGAGTGTCAATGATTATGGGAAAGGCGAAGAAAATATTTGTCGGGATGTCCGGAGGGGTGGATTCCTCTGTTGCGGCGTACCTGCTAAAAAAACAGGGGCACGACCTGGTGGGCGTGTATCTTCGCGGTTTTAACGTGGATGGTTGCGCAGAAAAAGACGCGGAAGACGCGCGCCGCGTAGCAGAGCATCTAAAGATCCAGTTTTATGTCTGGGATTTTGAAAAGGAGTATAAGGAGCGGGTGGTGGAGTATATGGTGGAGGCCTATCGTATCGGCCTCACCCCTAATCCCGACGTGGTGTGCAATCGGGAGTTAAAATTTGGCCTATTTTTGGAGCGCGCACTCAAGATGGGCGCAGACTTTGTGGCAACCGGGCACTACGTGCAAATTAAAAAATCAAAAATTAAAAATCAAAATTTTAACATCCTTAAAATTGCTAAGGACAAAAACAAGGACCAATCTTATTTTTTGTGGACATTAACGCAAAAACAACTTGCGCATGCTTTATTCCCGTTGGGCAATTTAGAAAAGCCGGAGGTTCGAAAAATTGCGGAGAAAGCAGGCCTTCCAACTGCAAAGAAAAAAGATTCCCAGGGGATCTGTTTTTTGGGAATGGTGTCTATGGAAGAGTTTTTAAAAACGCGCCTGCCGGTAAAGAAGGGCGATGTGTTTACGGAAGCGGGTGAAAAACTAGGGGAGCACCAGGGGGCTCATTTTTACACCATCGGTCAGCGGCATGGATTAAATTTATCAGCCAAGCAAATAAAAGGCGGAGAGGTTCCAGCTCACTACGTGGTAAGCAAGGATGTAAAAACGAATACGGTTATAGTCGCGGAAGGAGCAGATAACAAATCTTTGTTTAAAAAGGAAATTACTTTGGCGGGATTGAATTTGGCGATTCCACTTATACCTAAAACTTCTATTTCCGTGATGGCGCGGGTTCGCTATCGCCAGCCTCTTTCCGCGGCAAAACTTACTTTGCAATCCGGAAATATTGCTCGGCTAATTTTTGACGAACCGCAGAAATTCGTAGCCGCAGGTCAAAGTTGCGTGTTTTACAATAAGCAAGGACTTCTATTGGGAGGCGGAATTATTTCGTTCGCTCGTTAGTTGTTGAGTAGTCAATATCTTGTGGTTTGTATAAACAAACCACAAGATATTGGATGTATAATATGAGCATGAATCCGCTAGAGGTAATATTTACTGCGGAGGGCGCGAAGGGACGAGTTGGCCGTGCAATATTCCGAGAGTTGCGAAGGCGCGACTTTAGTAAGTCGCCGGTTAAAAAGCGAAATAAGGTGGGCATATTTATTAATGAAAAAAAGCGAAGCGGGCGCGTGCCGGTTTCGGTTGCGGAGATGGCACAATTGTTAAACATCAGCACTATGGCGGTGCTTAAAAGAATTTGGAGAGGTAGATTAAAAGCCACGCTTATAGGCCATTCATATTTAATTTATCCCGATGAAGTGCGGCGCGTCCTAAGGGAAACTGAACAACTTCGTAAGGCACTATTGCGGCGACAATAGAAGAATGGTTTTCTAACACATTTAGTTCTTCTGTGGTTTGCATAAACAAACCACAAAAAATTGAAAAATTCGGCCAGGGTTTGGTTGATATTGGCTAAAAATAGATATGTGATTTGTTGGTCGATATGATATTGGCAGTATGAAAAAAGCCCCGCTTGGTCATTTGGTCGAAGTGGGGCTAAGTTTGGGGTTAGGCGAGGCCGCCGCGAAGCTCTAGGTCGCGCAAACGCTTATAAAGCCCATTTCCGCGAGTGAGTTCTTCGTGCGTTCCGATTTCGGATATTCCTCCGTTTTCCATTACAACAACCTTGTCGGCGCTCAGGTTCGATTTTCCCAAGTAGGGGTTCGGGCCAGCGAGGTGACTCTGGCTGACGGATTTCGGGTTCAATCTGGAAGAGTTGAACTAATTCGGCCAACGCCTCTCCTCCTTCGTGTAGGAATCTTCGGAAGTGAGAGATGCGCCCGAAATTGGAGTAGCTTCGCTCCATCCAGGAAGAATTCATCAATAATTACGAATATCTTCTTGCCTACAATCTAGATGAGTTTAACAAGAAACTTATTGATTGTATTTTTTGACGCAATACTAAAAACTTCATTGTTTTTAGGATTAATCCCCCCTTAGAATCTGTTCTTGATAGATTATACCTATTACCAAAATAATTTTAAAAATATGGTGGATAAATCGTCTTTTGGAATTTTTAATTTTAATCATTAAAATTAAATATTATGCAAGACATATTTAATTTTAATCAAATTGTAGGTTTATTTTTTTACGGAACGTTAATCGCGTTAGTTATAGATATATTTCTTATCTTATTTGTTAAAAACAAAAATGAGGTTTTTTTATCAATACTAATAATTATTTCTGGTTTAATGTTTATTTTTGCCCCGCTGTTTAATGATGAAGCAGTTGATTTTAAATATAGATTTTTACATAACTTACCATTTTTGATAGCGGGTTTGATTTTTATAATTGCAGGAGTAAAACAATTTTTAAGTTTTAAAGATGTGAGTCTGCGCCCAGATAAAGGAGAATTAATAAAATCAAAAAGTCAAAAAATTTCTGCTGATATTTTAAGTATTAAACACTTAGCAAATATTAGAGTAAATGGAAGAGCCCCGTATCTTATAATTGCTAAGGGATTTAATCCAATAATAAATCAAGAACAAATATTTCAAAGCTATCATATTTGGGATGACATTTTATTTTTGATTAAAAATAAAAAAAATATAGATATTTATATAGATACAACTAATCCTAAAAGATATTACATGGATGTAAATAGTTTAATTAATAATAATTAAAATCTATTTAAAAATTAATTAATGACTAAAAACTTTTAAAATCCCCTTAGTTTTTATTGGGATGTTTGGTGGGGTGGGTAGTTCTTGCATGGCAATAATTTTAAAGAAAAAGGAGCACAATGCAGTTGTTTTTTATTCGTTCTTGACCAGATAAAGATTTAGCAGATTGCCCTTGGGAAAAGAATTCAAAAGATACGTGTGGAGTAGCTGGAAAATTTACGGAAGCGGGTGGAAAACTAGGGGAGCACCAGGGGGCTCATTTTTACACCATCGGTCAGCGGCATGGATTAAATTTATCAGCCAAGCAAATAAAAGGCGGAGAGGTTCCAGCTCACTACGTGGTAAGCAAGGACGTAAGGACGAATACGATAGTTGTAGCAGAAGGCGCGAATAATGAATCTCTTTTTAAGAAAGAGATTAGTTTGGTTAGCTTAAACCTGGCAGTTCCGTTTAAGATTAAAAAGGCAATTCATGTAATGGCCAGAGTTCGTTATCGTCAGCCTCTTTCCGCGGCAAAACTTACCTTGCAATCCGGAAATATTGCTCGGCTAATTTTTGACGAATCGCAGAAATTCGTAGCCGCAGGCCAAAGTTGCGTGTTTTACGATGCCTCCGGCTGCCTCCTGGGAGGCGCTATCGTTGCCTCCTCTAAGTAAGAGGCTTTGACAACAGGAGTTGTTTTTTGTTAAGATTTCCTGCGTTGTCCTAACGATAAAATCATGTCTGACGAAGCAAAAAACAAAGCTACTGAAGTTGCGGCACAGCCATTGCCGGAGTTAGATCCTGCAATAAAAGAAATGGTAGAAGTCGGAATTTTTTACGGGCGTCGTAAAAACCGTACCCATCCTCGAATGAAACAGTGGGTGCTCCATAACCGTAACGGAATGGAAATTATTAACCTCTACCACACCAAGGAGGTTTTGGATGCGGCAATGGAATCTTTACAAATGCGCGCTGCCAATAATGCCACCGCAATCTTGGTGGGTACCCAGCCAGCTCTGGCTGATCTTGTAGAAGCGGCAGCCAAGGAAATGGGAATACCTGTAGTTTCTCACCGATGGATTGGGGGAACGCTTACCAACGCAAAAGGCATTTTAAAGCGCGTTGAACACTTTAAGAAACTAAAGAAAGACATGGCGGAGGGCTTGTTCGAAAAGCATACCAAGAAGGAGCGCGCAAAGATCGCCAAGGAAATTGAAAGGATGGAAACGATGTTCGGCGGCTTGTCTGAATTAAGCCGCGTGCCCGATTTTATAATTGTGGTTGACCCGGTTGAGCATGCTATTGCCGTTCATGAGGCGAAGGTTGCCAAGGTTCCGGTACTTGCGTTTTCAAACGTAGATACCGACCCGGATTCTGTGGAATTCCCAATTTTAGGGAACACCACTGGCCGCACTAGCGTTTCCTGGTTCCTAGAAAAGGTAAAAGCTGCTTGGAAGGCTGGTCGTTCGGCGGCAGTTGCTCCTACTGTTGCTGCGCCCGTTGCCCCGAAATCGGAAAAATAATTTTTTAAATTAAAAATAAAACAGCCCCTCGGCCGGTTTGTGGTAGGGGCTGTTTTCTGTTAGAATGGGGCCGCTATGAGTAATGATATAAATACCATTCAGAAACTTCGGGATATGACCGGAGCGGGAGTTATGGAGTGTAAAAAAGCCCTAGAAGAGGCGGGTGGGGATATTACTAAAGCCGCCGAAATAGTGGTAGCTAAAGGCGCCGCCAAAATGGAAGGCAGGTCGGAACGAGCCACGGGGGCAGGACAGATTTTCTCCTATGTGCATAGTAATCGCATTGGTGTTCTACTGGATCTTCGCGCGGAGACAGATTTTGTGGTTAAGACCGATGATTTTCAAAATCTTGGCCATGAGCTGGCGCTACAGCTTTCCGCAGTTCCAGCTGCAAGCGTGGATGAATTTTTAGCGTCCAACTACATTAAGAATGAGTCCAAAACCGTAAAAGATTTGATTATGGAAGTTTCCGGTAAGACGGGTGAGGTGATTCGTGTGAACGCTATTTCTCGTCTAGAAGTATAGCTGTTGAGGCGAGTTGCGGGATTCAGGTATTGGGTTTCGTGATATTCCTGTTTACGATTGGTGATGTCCTATTGGTGAATTCCAATTTAATGCGATGCTGGAATACGTGCTCTTAAATCTAATAATGCTGTCGGTAGGGATTTTGCTATACCTGTATTTGCGGTCCCTGCCCGCAGAAGGAGAGGTTGCGCGCCAGCGCAATTGGTTTGAAAAATTCGCATTTTCAGATGCGCCTGAAATGCTAGACAGAGCGCTTAAAATTACACTGTACAAGTTTCTGCGCAGAGCCAATGTGTATATTCTAAAAACTGAAAATTGGATTATGGCGACCCTATCCCGCCTCAAGCCGTTTGCCGAACCAGAGCCAGGCAGGCTCGATTTTAGTGACCTTATGACAAATAGCGACCAGAAAGGCAGAGAAGAAAATGATAAGAAAGAAGATGCTTTGACAGAGTAGGGGAATATAGCTATCTTTGTACTCGTAATTTGCTGGGGTGGCGGAGTGGTCAATCGCAATAGACTGTAAATCTATCGCTCTTGTAGCTACGCAGGTTCGAATCCTGCCCCCAGCACCATGTAAATCCATCCCCGCCTTTTAGGACGGGGATGGATTTACTTTAACTTTATAATAACTTCGCTTGAATCTTGCCTTGGAGTAATGCCGGATAATTGCCGTTACCCTATGGGCGGTACATGGGAAAAATTCTCATAATAATAAAAGTTCCTACCGAATCCGGCTTACATTGGAATCATTGAACACATACCGGATAATTTGGTCCTGAGTATGGCCTGCTATAATAAGGGGAATGCGAGAGCTTGCCACAATGGCGGTTGTTTTAGGTTCTGAGGGGCGCCGAGAGGCAGACCTACAGTTTGCTTTATTTACTGAAAAATATGGCAAGATTTATGCCAAGGCCCGTTCTGCGCGCAAAATTACTTCTAAGTTGCACCCGCATTTGCAGGTTGGATTTTTGGCGCGAGTACGTTTGGTGGAAAAAAATGAGCCACTTATTATTGACGCCCTTTCGGCCGGTCGCGTTTCTGCTGGAGCGGATGATTTGCATCGGCTGGAGAAATTGCTACCGGAATGGCACCCAGAGGAAGATTTGTGGAATGGATTAATGGAACAAGATTTTTCCTGGATAAAGATTTTGCAAATATTGGGTTGGGACCCCGCCTTGTCGGTATGTATGTTGTGCGGTGCGCGCGCACCAGAGCATTTTAGCCTTTCTGCCCAGCAGTATTATTGCCTAAGATGTTCACCCGGCTTGGCCGTGCCGGAGGATGTGCCTCTTTTTAGATTTACATGAGTGATATTACGGAAATAAAAGATTCACCCTGGAAGGTTGATCGCGGCAATGCTGTCATTCCCGACGATGAGCGAGAAGAAATGGCTTCGTCTGGAGGGCGGGGATTTGGCAAGGCCCTGGCGGTGGGAATACTTTTGGCTATTTTTGCCGCGGGAGGAGCGATCGCTTGGTATGTAACAAGGCCCGAGAACGCGCCGCGAGTTTCAATGCAAATGTCGGGTGGACAAGGCTTGTACTCTGGTATGCTGGCAACCGTCAGTATTTCGGTGACCAATGCTTCTGCGCAGTCACTTAAAGACGCAACGCTTTCATTTTATTTACCGGAGGATATGAACTTTTCCGGGGTGGACGAAGGCCAACGTTTTGTGCAGAAGAGTCTTGGCGATATTTCACCTGGGGCGGTGACCTCGGCGGATTTTTCTTTCATTCCCATGACACCCCAGCAATCTGTGCGAACTGTGCGGGCCGAGTTGCAATATGCGGCGGGCCAAAATGGAACTTCACGTTTTACGAACAAGCAGGACTTTGAAGTTCATATTTCTCGCGCGGGCGTGGATTTACAATTGAGTGTTCCGAATCAAATATACAGCGATCAGCCCTTTGTAATGACTGTAAAATATCGGAATCTCACCAGTTTAGTTCTTGATAATATACAAATCCGGGCAGTGTACCCGCCCTCATTTAAATTTGAATCATCTACCCCAAGCACAACCGAGAGTGGTTCAATTTGGAGACTTGGCCAACTCGACAAAGATGCAAGCGGCCAAATTACCATAAGGGGGAAGATTATTGCCGGGCAAAATTCTGCCCACCAGTTCTCATTTTTTGCGGAAAGTGGCGGCAGTAATTTTGCAAAACAACTTGCGAAACAAGACGCAACGTTAAGCATTGCTTTGCTTCCGGTTTCTTTGGTGCTTTCGGTTAATGATTATTCCGACAATAACGCAGTTGTTCCACCGGGTGGTCGGCTTCGCTATGCGATTCGCTACAAGAATAATTCTCGCCTGACGATTCGAGATGCGCAAGTTCGTTTGTCGCTTACTGGTAATATGGCCGACATTTCGGGCTTACAGGGCGCGACGTATTTTGACGCGGTTAAGGGCCAGCAGGTGTGGACCGCCGCCACAAATCCACAGTTGCAGGAAATCCCACCCGGGGGAGAGGGTGTTGTAATGGGAGATGTGGATGTGCTGCGAGAATTCCCGCCTGGTGTGTCCAATGAAACAGTAACTGCGGAGGCGGTGCTTACTTCGGCTTCGCTGCCACAGGATACGGTTGGTATTTTTACCGAAAGTAGAGGAAGTGTGTCCGCTAAAATATCCGGCCTTGCCGCATTTGCCGCTAGGGCTTATTGGCGAGATTCGGCGGCAAGAATAGTAAATTCCGGACCCTATCCGCCAAAGGTGGGGACTCCCACCCAATTTACTATCCATTGGAGGATTGAAGCGTCGGGAGAGGGATTGAAGGATGTTCGTTTTGAAAGTTATGTGCTGTCCGGAGCAAAATACACAGGGAAAATAAAATTAACCGGCACTTCGGTTGCGCCGCAATTTAATCCAGATTCCGGCCTGCTGGTTTGGGATTTACCTCAAGTAAATCCTGCGGGCATTGGTAAAATTGCGGCAGAAGCAGTATTTCAATTGGAAATTACCCCCACAGTAAACCAGGTGGGGGATTTTGTGGACCTTTTAGACACAACTAATGTGCGCGCGATGGGAGCATTTTCCGGCCGGTCTTTTTCGGATAGGTTGAGCAAACTAGACTCTGGCATTCGCGATGACACAAGTATTACTACCAATAATAGGGCGGTTAGGCCGTAAGCGCGCAACACAGACAGAGGCGTGGCGCATTTGAACCGAATCCTCGCGGAGCGGTTTATCTATAATGCATACCCACGAACAAATAGTTGCTGTAATCGTTTCTGTGGTTTGTATAAACAAACCACAGAAAAGGGAGCGTAGAAAATAGGGTGGGTTGTGATGATAGTGAATGGGGTCGCTGGTATTGGAAGACTAAAAAAGAAAAGCCCCCGCTCCGTCTTTTTGGCAGACAGCGGGGGGGGCTTGGGGGAGGTTACAGAAAAAACTTTTGACAAAGGCCAATGATGCCTATGGCAGGGATGAGTGAGAACAAAATCCCAAGGGATGCATCCCGACGCCAGATTTCTTCATCAGTGGCGGAGTCAATCCAGACTCCACGATAGGAGTCAAAGGTTTTCGGCTTGTATTCTCGCGGATCAGGCGAGTGCCACCATGCCACGAAGATGAGGGTGGTGAAAACATACAAGGTCCATTGCGCCAACCTTGGGAAGTTGGCGATATAGAGCATAAAAATAAACAGAATCATGACGAGTCCCATCATAAATCCTGTCCAGAATGGGCACCGCTGAGGGAAATCAGTGACCTTCTTAATCTTCTTCATTTTGAATTCTTCCTCTAAAACTATTATATAAATTATATAATATAATGTCAATATTCATTAAAAACCTAGAAAAAATGCGGGATTTGGCGTAATATTTTCATGCTATGGATGATAGAATAACGATGGAGAAAATAGTGTCCTTGGCGAAGCGGCGGGGGTTTGTATTCCCGGGCAGCGAAATTTATGGAGGTTTGGCTAACTCTTGGGATTATGGTCCTTTGGGCGCGCAGTTAAAGTTAAATATTAAAAATTTATGGTGGAAGCGGTTTGTTGAAAACCGCGACGACATTGTGGGAATTGATACCGCGTTGATAATGAATCCAAAGGTGTGGGAGGCTTCGGGACATGTGGCTACTTTCTCTGACCCTTTGGTTGAGTGTAAAAAATGCCACTCACGTTATAGAGCAGATACTTTGCCGGGTTTTAGCGTGGTGAAGATGACCAATCCTAAAACGGGCGGTTTTGGATGGGAGTTATCATCTGGACCAGACGCTAGGTGCCCAAATTGTGGAGCTAAGGGAGTGGATTCTTTTACGGAGCCAAAGGCTTTTAATATGATGTTAAAAACATTCATTGGCCCCGCGGAAGAAACCGCGAATATTGCATACTTTCGTCCGGAAACCGCGCAGGGAATGTTTGTGGATTACAAGTTGGTTGCTGACTCTATGCGCTTAACGCCACCCTTTGGTATCGCTCAGATGGGCAAGGCGTTCCGCAATGAAATTACGCCAGGTAATTTTATTTTCCGTACCCGCGAATTTGAACAGATGGAAATTGAATATTTTATTCCCGTTCCAAAAACTGATGAAGACTGGCAAGCTGTGTTTGAACAGTGGCGAATTGCTATGCACGAATGGATGCATGATATTGGCTTGCCTGCAAATCATATTCACGAATTAGAAGTCCCCAAAGACGAGTTAGCCCATTATTCCAAGCGTACCATAGATTTTGAGTATGATTTCCCATTTGGTAGAAAGGAGCTATACGGATTGGCGTATCGAACCGACTTTGACTTAACCAATCATTCCAAGGCTAGTGGTCAGAAGTTGGTGGCGCGTGACCCGCAGACCAATGAGGAATATATCCCTCATTGCATAGAACCAACTTGGGGTGTGGACCGTACCTTTTTGGCTGTTTTATGCGCGGCTTACCACGAGGATGAAGAGAAGAAGCGAGTGTGGCTTTCACTTCCTCCGCGCCTGGCGCCCTACAAGGCGGCAATTTTTCCTCTCTTAGCGAATAAGCCAGAGCTGATTGAGAAGGCTAAAGGAATTTATTCGGCTTTGCAGAAAGATTTTACTGTTGCTTGGGATGATAGGGGCAATATTGGCAAACGATATTTCTCGCAAGATGAAATCGGGACGCCATATTGTATTACGGTGGATTTTCAGACGCTTGAAGACAACACCGTAACAGTACGTGATCGCGATAGCGCGACGCAGGAGCGGATGAGTGTTGACAAGCTCGCAGAATTTCTACGCGAAAAAGTAAACGGATAATTGTAAAAAAGCCGGTCGCCTGGAGGGGCGACCGGGTTGGTTAATATTTGGTAAATCTGGTCGGCGCGGGAGCCGGGTTTGGATTTACCCATTGGGCGAAGAAATCTTCCAGTTCTCTGGCCGTATCTGCCGGAAAGCGCAGATGCGCCTGGCAGATGAAGTGTCGGCGGGCGGCAGGCAGGTTTTCTGGCGGTGTGGCGTTGAGAATATGCTCAACGCCGTTCGCAAACTTCTGGGCAGAATCAGTGGGAACAAAGTTGGTGAGCTTGTCCAGGTGTAGTTGAAAAATCTCATTCTCCATTTTGGCAACCTCCAAGGTTCTGAGTATATTAGACACCTAAAATATTATATAGTCAACACAATTTGCTCCCTTCGCCCTCTCTGGTATACACTCAGGTACGCTTATGTTGGCAAGAAAAATAGGAATTGATTTAGGAACCGCGAACACCGTGGTTTTTGTACCGGGGCAAGGTTTTATTATTAATGAACCTACGATCGTAGCCCTGTCTAAGCCGGAGAATCAGGTTTTGGCAGTGGGCGCGGAGGCCAAGGAAATGATTGGTCGCACTCCGGAAGAGATTGTGGCCTACCGCCCATTGAAAGATGGGGTTATTGCGGATTACTACATCACCAAGGCAATGCTGACCTATTTTGTGTCGCGGGCAGTGAAGTGGTGGAATCCGGTGGGGCCGGAGGTGGTATTGTCGGTTCCGGCGGGTATCACCCCAACCGAACGCCGGGCAGTTATTAATGCCGC